>ENA-OSJC01001377-OSJC01001377.1-marine-metagenome-genome-assembly--contig:-NODE-1377-length-20090-cov-3.634038_pt1 | contig 20090 bp, 20 predicted proteins | sample MGYA00237885_ERZ534234 | MGnify/ENA primary metagenome ERZ534234 (study PRJEB26413, sample SAMN06343907) | marine metagenome | isolation source: coastal waters | place: Atlantic Ocean: West Antarctic... | reverse complement strand
ACTAACTCGACCAAAGGGCTCGATTTTATCATCAATTATGATGAATTACCAAATGGAGTTTATTATGGTCCGGTTAATATTAATATTGATCAAGATTATTATACATTAAAGGTGGCAACAAAATACGATGATCGTGGATCCGACAATTCAGTGATAGGAGTAAATTCAGATTTGACATCATTAAACAATGGAACAAAAAATTTATTATACAATCAAAAAGGTAGTTTAACTTATAAACTTGTTACAGTAGATTGGTATGGATTGTTTTACGGCGAAATAGGAAATTATAGAATAATATGTAGTGGTGAAAATTGTACATTTTACGTTTGGTTTGGCGACGATGCTGTTTGTCAATATACCCATTACAATAGTATTGTGAATAACAATAAAACTGAAAGCAAGGACTTATTTTTTCCATATTCTAAATATGTACCAATACGTATTCAGTGTTATTATTATGGAAATGTTCAATCGGCAGTGGATTTTAAGGTTGATGTACAAAAAATAGTTTCCGATAAAGATACTCGATCTTACACAAGTATTTCAACAGACCAAGTATTTTACAATTCACCTACACCACCTTTAGTTTTATATTATTCATATGTATCTGAAAATCAGCAAGATTTTACAGACGATGTATTTCAGTGTGTATCGCTGGTTGATATAAAAGACGAAAAATTATACGTAAAAGATTATGGAAATTTATTAATTTTTTATAACGAATTTCGTAAATATTTATCAAATTGCTTAGATAATAAGTATGATTATAATAATGAAAATAGATTATCATATGGCGTTATACCAGATATAGACGTACAATATACTATTAAAGATTCAAATGGATTCCCGTTCTCGTATTCAATATATAAAATGAACTCTGATATTCGTATTGGAAAAACATATCAAATAAATACAAAATTAAATGAAGATTTGTCATATCCAATGAAAGAAATGTCAATAATAAACGATGATTCTGTTTTACAATATTCAAATGTATATAATACGCATCCTGGGTATTATCCGAATCGAAACAGCGTGGATACGCAATATTATAATGAAGCAATTGATGGTGATCCGTTACAATGTAAGGAAAAATGCGACAAAGTAAGTAATTGTGGACATTATTTTACTTATAAATCTATGGGAAATGATAAATGCGTCATTGATTCAAATAGTAGCGACCCATTTTTTAATCGCATTTTACCAAAAAATACACATCAACCAATTGATAAAGGTTCTTCTTCATTAAACGTACGTAATTATCAATTAAATGTTACACCTGAACAAAGAGATTGTATTAAAATAGGGTCTACGTCGAACGAACCGATTCCAGTATTAAATACATCAAATTATTCGAGTACATTTGACTATGTGAAATATAATTTGGATAAAAACGCAATAAAAACCGTTAAGGATATGGGATTATGTGGTGACGAAGAATATATTAAGCAAAAAAATGAAGCAGCTAATCTATTATTTAAAGATACAACTTATTATAAAGATGGAGGTTGGATAGAAAATTTTCAAACCGAAGAACCGGCATCTAAATATACAGATGTGATCTCTGATACTGGTGACGCAGTACGCACAAATCTAAAAAATGAACGTGTTTATGCTAAAAAATCCAAATCGATTGATAAAAATTTGGACAGATTACGTGATCATGAAATACCCGAATATGTAAAAACACGGAATATATTAAAATCAAAGGTAAAATATGACTATGACGGAGATGATCTATATTTCAAAAAAAAACGTCAGTCGAATTTAATGGAAAAGAAAATAACGGACAATAATCAACTGTATTTGAATACTCAGATATTATATACTTTAGGAACAGTTAGTTGTGCAACACTAATTTTACTTGCGATTGTTATTGCGCGTGATTGAAAATATTAGTACATGAGAAAACATTAGTACATGAAAACATTTATATAATTCTAGTATATACATTAAAATTATGTCGGAAAATAATGGAACATTTGATTTATCTGGTGTTTTCCAGGTACAACAAAACTATTTAACAGATTTATCTAATTCATATCCAAATGTAAATAATGGTCCCGTTATTGCAAAATATATGTTGGATTTACAAAATAAAGTAGGCGATGTTACACAAAGTTACAAAGATGCGAATACGTCTGCTGATAATGTTTTAACCGAACAAAATCAAATGATTGATATTGTAGAAACTGAACAAAAACGGTTGGAAAAAAAGAAGTTGCTAATTGATCAAGCAGAAATGGAAGAAAAACGAAAAGTAATGCTTACAAATTCGAATCGACTTCGTAATGCGGAATATACAAAAATCATTTTAGTACTCATTATTTGTGTTGTTATTCATATTTTATTAATTGTTGGGTACAAATATTTTTTCAGCGAATCCGAATCTGATAATATATTCACTGTATTTGCGTTGATTCATATCGGAAACTTCACGATGTGGACAATTATGGCATTTTATTTATATATAAATATTCAATCACGCAGTCAAATAAATTTTAATCAATTAGATTTGCCTCCACCCGACACATCCGGAACTGCTTCAACTCCTGCTGTAGCAAATTATGATAATTTATTTGCCGATTTAGGAATGTGTGTTGCGAATTCTTGTTGTGGTCCCAAAACAAAATACGATAGTACATTAAAAAAGTGTGTCGAGGTTGACTATAATCCAAATTTAATTCCAGATACAACTCCAGCATCATCATCTCCTACGAAAGAAGGATTTGATGCTCAAAAAGGGATTACATCATTAACCGTATCTCCACAATTTATAGAAGGAACCACTACAAAAGGTTGGAATAGTGATTCAACGTTTGGTTATCCAATTCCCTACGAATCAACCCAGGAAGATGAAGTAAAAGAGTTCGATCCATTGAACGCAACAGAAGACGAATTACGCCAAAAAACTCGCGACAATGTAAACGGAAATATGGGAAATATAATGGGATCATTGAGTGGAATGGCGGCAGAACCTCAACTACCTAATATGAATGACATTATGAGTAATATGAACGACCCGAGCGCACTTTTAGGAAAAGCTCCTGATTTGTATAGCAAATGTGGATTTACCACAATGGAACTAGATATGAAAAATAATCCTATTTATACGCATCATAATAATTCCTTTTTACCTAAAAAATTCACATTAGAAGATGATAATACTATTTCACAGGGGATCGAAAAAAGAATGACTAAATATATTTAAAATCGTATTATTATATAAATGGGAACGGCATGGTCAAATTTTATCGAAGAAGGCGCAAAATCAAAAGAAAAGGTATATGAAATGGTAAAATGGCAAAATGAAATGATGGAAGTTGAAAGTGCGAAATTGCGCGATAAATATTCAACCGATAATGCTCGCATTAAACATATTACACAAGATATTATGGGTTGGAATCAAGTGAATTTTATGTTATGGTTGATTTATTATGTCATTACATTGGGAATATTTTATTTGTTCTATCAAAATGAAAATATCGAATTATCGTCAAATCAGAAAAAATATATTGGTGCGTTTTTAGTATTGTACCCTTTCTTAATCACGTCATTTGAATTGATCATATATAATTTTACCGTCTTTATCGCAAGTTTAATCAAAAGTCAACCTTATCCAAAACAAGGTGCCGAACAACCGACTTTTTCATTTTTAGATGGATTACCGTCGGTTTATTATTAATATTATTATTTTTGTATCCATTATAATATTGTTCATTATTATAATGGGAGGATTTTTTTCAGTTTTTTTAAAACCGTATAAAATAGGTGTTCCGCAACAAGTGGAACAATCCAATGATACAGACAATATTTCATATGAAGTTGAAGAAAGTATTGAACCACCAAAGACCAACGCAATGTTTACAAATAGTTCACAAAAATTTGCTTTATTAATCGGTATTAATTATATTTCGAATAAAAGTAGAAATGACGATTTGAATGGGTGTGTCAATGATATGTATAATTTATGTGAATTTTTACAAAACGATTGTCATTTTTTTGACGAACAAATCATAGTTTTGGAAAATAAAAACGCAAGTTATGAAAATATTATGATCGAATTAGGGACTTTGGTTTATAATAGTAATAAATTTCCGGGGTCCGAAATATGGTTTAGTTATTCGGGCCATGGTACATCTAAATATTCATTTTTTGAAAAAGACAACCGAAGTGAAGTTATATGTCCAAGTGATTACCAAGATAGTGGACTAATTAGTGATGTTTGGTTACAAGAGAATTTTATTCGAAAATTACACAAAGATACAAAACTGTTTGTATTAATGGATTGTTGTAATTCGGGTTCAAATATGAATTTACCATATTGTTTACAGGATGGTATGGAAACAAAACGCGAACATGATTACGATTCAAGCAATTTGTGTAATATTATTAAAATCAGCGGTTGTAGGGATGACCAAACAAGTGCGGATTATTACGATAATAACGATAAAGAATTTCAAGGTGCTTTAACAAATGAATTTTTAAATCTGGATTATCGATCTTCCATGGTAACCAATATTCAGACTATTGTGCAAAATTTAACAAATCGAGGATTTAGTCAACGCCCCGTTTTATCATTTTCCAATGAAAAATGCTCGCAAATGACATTAATTTAATAATTGAAAAAAAAATGAACAAATAACATATACTATATGTTATTTGGTTACGCGAATGAAAATGATATTATTGAAATAGAAAAGTGTGGAAGAGAGTGCTTGCCATTATATTACAGTAGGAACGATCTTACGCATATGTTACATGACGAAAATCACAAATTGTTGACAATTGTAGACGAAGACAAACTTATAGGTTTTGCCATTACGAAAACGGGAGAAAATAATTTAGCATATATAATGTCTATTGGTATTTACCCTCAATATCAAAATAAACAACTAGGTTCAAAAATGTTAGATTTAGTAAAAGAAATTATGCCCAATAAAAACATTATATTGTACACACAAACATCAAATAAACGTGCAGTATCTTTCTATAAAAAAAACGAATTTATTATTATGAATAAAATAGATGATTATTATACCAATATTAGCAACAAAAACGCATACAAAATGATATATTTGCGTTGATGTGTGTATGTGATAGTTTTTTTAGATTTTTCGTTTTGTTTGTCTTGTTTTTATTTTTCGTTTTAATAATTTTAGTTTGCTCATATCAATTACTAGTTTTAATTTAATACCTATGTCGTGTGAACATTCCGTACAAATAGCATAAATAGTATCTTGATAGTGTGGAAATAGTTGCGAACACTTCTCGCTTCTACATATTGCCTCGCCGCATTTGTTACAGCATATAATTCTCTTCTTCTCGTCACATTGTGAACAAATGTCTATTCCTTCGCTATTTTTATGAAATAGGAATGTCTCCACATGGGAATCGTAAAGTTCTGTATTACCGTAACTCATTGTTTATATTTTTACATTCATAAGAACCTGAAAAAAACCATCAATTTTATGATGTGATTGCGTTAATAAATTTTTTCGAATCGTCTTTGTGTTGTAAATATAGGTTTATAATTTCAGCAGGCGTCCATTTATTTTCTTCTATGTTTGATAAATATTTTAATGGTATTTTTTTTTCGTATAAATGCGTATATATATTGCTGAATGTTTTACGAGAGAGTTTAGACATTTCTAACTCAATATCAATACGACCCGGACGAGTTAATGCCGGATCTAATTTGTTATAATGATTACTAGTAATAATTAAAATTCGCCCAGGTGTTTCGCGAATACCATCCCACATATTCAATATATCATCTAATGTAATTGGATCTTGCGGTTCGATTTTAATATTTTTTGATTTTTCAGTGTCATTAACATCACATTTCTCATCTGTTTTTATTTTTTTTACATACTTATGCGCAATCGATTGGTTGTTTGTTTTAAATTCGCGTTTCAACACAATATCGCCCAAACAATCAATATCTTCTATCACAATAATTTTTTTATCAAATCCGATAGAACTTGTTTCATTTTTTCGATTATAAGTACTTTCATAGAAAAATTGATATAATTGTTTGCGCGTTTTGAACATTTTCATAGGTAAATTGACAATATGACGTTTTGTGAGATGAGCAATACATTTAATAAGCGATGTTTTACCGGTTCCGGGAAGACCGTGAAGACCAATCCCAAGACTATATGGAATTCCCTTTTTATAATACCATTCTTTATTTTCTAAAAAAAAATTTAATTTTGAAAGAACCATTTCTTTGTTGTCGAAAAACATATTTTCAAAAGAACGAGTTGTATCAAATTCATCTTCTTTCCAGCAATCATTATAATAATCTTCACCTTCGACCTCTTTAATATTGTAAATAAATTGTTTCTTTTCACGTTCCACGCGAACTGTTTCTACATATTTATTTGTTATATCATTTAAAAATTGTTTGATATGATCAGTATTTGTTTTATATGAAAATATGTCAATCGTGATATATTGACTAGAAGACAAAGAAGAAGATCGTTTTTTTTCATGAGTTTCATTTTCGATATAAGTTTTCCCGTATATTTCTAACTCCTTATGAATTAAATAACATCGTTGTTGAGAAATATAATAAAATGTGTCATTCAGTTTTTTTATATGCGAACTAGACGACGTGTTCAGTTCTGTAACTTCATGTATTTGTTGATCCATATGGTTTAATTTCATTAAATAATGCCATAATGCTTTAAAACTATTTGTAAACGATTCAGTTACAGTAATCTCGCCCGAATATTCACATACGTTTCGTATTCGTTCCCCTTTTAATACAACACAATTAGCTTTTGAATATATACATTTATAATTAAAATTTGAAAAATGATCATATATTCCATATAAATTAATTTGTTCAAATTTTGATAATATCTGAGACATAAATGTCATGGCTAATGGAATGATTACCATAGACATAACTGTTTGATCATTGAAGAACATTATATTATTAAATAACATATTCTATATTTAAATCTATTGTATGAATACTTATAATTTTTGTAGTCAAGTTGGTTTCGCATAGAAATATAATATTTAGGCAAAACGATATAATAAATATATGACTATATAAAATAGTAATGGTATCAACTATTTTTCTAACTGCTTTAAGCGCGTCGTTGTTGATTGGGTCTGTGTGTGGATATGATGTGAAAGATAGATTTCACGATTGGGTGAGTGATTTTAAGGTTCGTATTGAAAATGATGGTCATCGTGACCATTTATTTACGAATTGGTTGGATAATGATGAGCATATTAAAATTGCGAATAGTCAGAATAATACGTATGTTCTAGGTCATAATCAGTTTTCTGGTTTAAATAGTGATGAATTTTCAAAATATTTGGGTTTTTCCGGGTCATTGGGTTCTAGAATGGAGAATATTGAACATAAGATTGATGAGGTCAAGTGTTTATCTGGGTGTGTAAAAAGTTTCGATAAGTCGAACAAATTGGGAACTGTTGAATGTGTAAAGGGATGTTTGGATGATCATAAGAATGTCAAGGTTACTGAAAGTGTAAACCTTGCGTCAAGTGTAAATTGGGTTGAAAAGGGCGGTGTAACTCCTGTTAAGGATCAGGGTCAATGTGGTTCATGTTGGTCTTTCTCTACAACTGGAGCACTAGAGGGTGCTTATTTCGTTGCGCACGGTGATTTGAAATCATTTTCCGAGCAGCAACTCGTTTCTTGTGACAATCGCAAGAACGGCGGGAAGGATATGGGTTGTAATGGTGGACTAATGGACAATGCGTTCACATGGATTGAGAAGAATAACGGTCTTTGTTTGGAATCTGATTATCCTTATACATCAGGGACCACAAAGAGCGCGGGTGATTGCGAGACAACTTGTTCGGTTGTTAGTGATAGTGATGTTACTAGTTTTGTTGATGTAAAGGCAAATTCAGATGATGATATGATGAATGCGCTTAATCAGCAACCAGTGTCAATTGCGATTCAGGCAGATCAGAAGGATTTCCAACTATATAAATCGGGTGTATTTAGCGGAGCATGTGGAACACAACTAGATCATGGTGTTTTGGTTGTAGGGTATGGAACTGAAGATGGCGGGGATTACTATTTGGTGAAGAATTCATGGGGAACTACATGGGGATATGATGGTTATATTAAATTGGGTCGCGGGGATGAATATAATAATGGTTCAGGGCAATGTGGAATGTTAATGCAGGCAAGTTTTCCAATTGTTTAAGAATATGACATAAAATAAGAATATTATTAGGGTTTAATGGGAGTATCCCCTTACTTATGCTGCTTTAGCTCAGTTGGGAGAGCGCAAGACTGAAGATCTTGAGTTCACTGGTTCGATCCCGGCAGGCGGCAAAAAAAAGAATATTATTATTCATTGAATAATAATATTTCTATTGTTCTGTATTTGTTACTGAATAAAAAAATAGAATCAATTTTATAAATAATAAGCAATGTATTTACTCATGTCTGGGTTATCAAATAGAGGGTGATATTCGTGTTCTTCTTGATGTTTATTAAATGGAAGATAGTGGTTATTGGCTAGAAACATGATATACTCTTTCTTTCTTGGCCAGACAAATAATTCGTGATATACGTTTTTATCGAAGTAATTTTCGTTGGTTAAATTGTGCTTTTTTAGCATTTCACCAATTGTTATACTATTAAACATACCAAATATATGAGTAACATTGCTAACATTCCAAATATTTAGAGGTTGGTTGAATGATGAGGCATCATAAAACATCCAACTCATATTAGTAACATTACTAACATTCCAATTATTTAGAGGTTGATTGAATGATCTGGCTCGGTAAAACATACAACTCATCTTTGTAACATTAGAAACATCCCAATTATCTAATGGTTGATTGAATGATTTGGCTTCAAACATAAAAATCATATCAGTAACATTACTAACATTCCAATTTGATAATGGTTGGTTGAATGCATTGGCGCCAGAAAACATATAACTCATATCAGTAACATTACTAACATTCCAAGTATTAATATGTCCGTACTTTTCCTCTCCTTCTTTTTCATTTCTTGTATATAGATTAACCGCTATTCGAATGGTTTCGTTATTAAACTCCATTGTAATTATATATTTTCTGTATTTATTACTGAATAAAAAACATATAATATAATCAATTTTATAAATAACAAGCAATGTATTTACTGATGTCTGTATTATCAAATAGAGGGTGATATTCGTGTTCTTCTTGATGTTTATTAAGTGGAAGATACTGATTATTGACTAGAAACGTAACATAATCTGTCTTTCTTGGCCAGTCAAATAATTCGTGATACACTTTTTTATTTGTGGGTGATACGAAGAATTGTTTCTCTGATAAATTATGCTTTTCTAACATTGAACCAATATTGGTATGCTGAAACATAAAACGCATATTAGTAACATGACTAACATCCCACTCGTTTAGAGGTTGATTGAATGATTCGGCACCGCAAAACATACGACCCATATTTGTAACATTGCGAACATCCCAATTATTTATGGATTTGTTGAATGATCGGGACATAAATAACATCCATTCCATATTAGTAACATTACCAACATTCCACTCGTTTAGAGGTTGATTGAATGATTTAGCGTGATTAAACATCCAGTCCATATTTGTAACATTACTAACATCCCACTCGTTTAATGGTTGATTGAATGATTCGGCACCACCAAACATACTATGCGTATTAGTAACATTACTAACATCCCAATTGTTTAATGGTTGATTGAATGATTTGGCTCCATAAAACAAGTCATGCATATCAGTAACGCCACTAACGTTCCAGGTATTAATATGTCCGTACTTTTCCTCCCCTTCTGTTTCATTTTTTACATATAGTTGTACCGCTGTTCGTATGGTTTCGTTATTAAACTCCATTGTAATTATATTGTTCTGTATTTATTACTGAATAAAAAACATATAATATAATATGTTCAATTTTATATTTTTTTTATTTTTTATAAGTATTGTATTATTTATTATTATATATGTTATTTGTTTACTTTTTGAATTTATGTAGGTTTCTTGGATTAAATTGTTCTTTTTTAGCATTTCACAAATTGTTGTATTATCAAACACACCTGTCAACGCATACGTGTTATTAAGATTACTAATTTTCCAATTTTGGTAAGGGTTGGTTGAATGATTTGGCACCTGTAAACATACCTTCCATTGTTGTAACATTACTAACCGTCCATTTATTTAGAGGTTGGTTGAATGATTTGGTATTATCAAACATCCAACTCATATTTTTAACATTACTAACATCCCAATTGTCTAATGATTGATTGAATGATTCTGCGTATTCAAACATACCTTCCATATTAGTAACATTACCAACTTTCCAATTATTTAGAGGTTGATTGAATGAACCAGCAGCAAACATACCAGTCATACAGGTCACATTACTAACATTCCAGTTGTTTAAAGATTGGTTGAATGAACTTGCACTTTCAAACATACTTTCCATATTTGTAACATTACTAATGTTATCTTTCCAATCGTCCAGAGATTGATTGAATGAGAAGGCAAAACTAAACATAAAACTCATATCAGTAACATTACTAACATCCCAACAGTTTAATGGTTGATTGAATGATATGGCACGATAAAACAGATTATTCATATCAGTAACATTACTAACATCCCAAGAATTAATATGTCCGTATATTCGGGTAGCTTCAGTTTTATTTTGCAAATAAAACTGAACTGCTGTTCTAATAGTTTCATTATCAAACTCCATTGTAATTATATTATTTATTACTGAATAAAACACATATAAGATGATCAATTTTATAAATAACAAGCAATGTATTTTATTAATTAATTATTTATCGATATAAATGATAAATAATGAAATTGTTGCTATGCTTCTTTTATGACGGACTATACTTTTCATAACTACCCTGTGAAAAAGGTTCTATCGAATCTACCGATTTTAATGGACCGACATTCGTGTCCACTTGTGGTACTTGTGTATGAAAACAATTCTTAATTTCCTCCCTGTCAAGAGGTAGATTTTTATTCCCATTTGTACGCGAAGAATGAAACTTGTCGACGTCAGATATTTGCTCTTGGATTTCATCATTTGTCGTCGTGTTAGGTTTGATTGTACGCGAAGAATGCAACTTGTCGACGTCAGATATTTGCTCTTGGATTTCATCATTTGTCGTCGTGTTAGGTTTGATTGTACGTTCCCATTCGCTTTTTATATCGTATGAATTACTACACTCCATGTGCGGTGTAATTTTTTGCTCCTCTGCTTCTCCATTTGGGATGACTTTTATAGCAGATGACTTTAAATGTAGGGTTTTTTCTAATATATCAATAACATTCAAATAATTATCTATATTCTCAAACATTAATTTCCCTAATTCTGCCGGAGAAACTAACTGGTCGGGTAAACTATTTACTCTTTTTATATCTTCATTCGTGATTTTAATATCATAAAAAAATTCAATCATTTCTATTAAAGTTTGATTTAAACATTTCTTAAAATCAGCAATAACATCAATACGACCTGGACGAATAAGCGCATGGTCTAACTTTTGTATGTGATTACTGGTCATTATTACAATTCTTCCAGGTATTTCTAACACACCATCTAATATATTCAATAAAAAGGACAAGTCTATTTTTTCAGAACAATTAATATCATCCGTTTCTTGATCGGTTTTATTCTTTAATTCACGCTCCATTACCAAATCACTCTGACAATCAATATCTTCTAAAACATATATTCTTTGATCTAACGGAATACAATATTTTTCGGTTTGTCCGCTTGATACATTAATAACAGCGATTTCTTCATTATAAAATAAATTATCCATTTGTGTTTTTGTGATATCATTATTTAGATTAATGTTTATAATATGACGTTGTGTTTCATTTGCTAAACATTTTACGGATGATGTTTTTCCAGCACCAGCCTGTCCAGATAAAAGCAAACCTAACGTATAAGGAATACCTTTTTCATCATACCATTTTTTATTTTTAATGAAGAAATCTACTCTCTTTTTTACAACAGCAATTTCAGGACCAAACAGGTTTGAAAATTTACGGTTTGTTTGAAATTTTTTCATTGTAAAAACGCAATTCTTTGGTAATTTGGTATAATCTTTTTGGTTCGCTCCTATTTTCATTGGTATTGTAGGAGCATTCATTGGAAGTTGATTAAAATAATATATATCATAACCTAATTTATTTTTTATTTTAATTTCATAATCACACGATAATTTATTTAAAAACATTCGCAACTCGTTCATTGTTTTTGTATATGAAAATAATTCAATCTTTTGTTGTATTCCAGGACCATTTTTAGAACTTTCATCTGTCTCACAAGAGATTTCAGTTAATGTGACGAAGAATTCATCGCATATTTCAATAACATCCGTTTGATTTAATATAAAATTTTGTTTATTGAAAGTTACGTGTTTGGTATTATTGTTATTTGTTATAAAATCTAACAATGCTTGACCAATTTTATTTTCGTGATCTGAAATATTAATATGAATAGTAATAGATGATAATTTTATATCGCTCTGTTTTAAAGTTAGTTCTTTCATTAATTTATTATTACTTATTTTAGAATTGTAAAATTTATTAAATTCACGCATTGTACCAGGCAATACTGATTTGCAAATAAAATCTATCACCGCAGTGGCTAAAAATATATATATCATATTTAACATCCCATTATCCTGACCCGATTTATCATCATTTCCATTCATAGATTTCATCATTGTAAACGTCATTAATTGTGTTTTTATCATTTCCATCATGTTATTTCCGTTCATTTGATTGGGTATATTCATTTGATTGGGTATATTCATTTTATTATTCTAATAGTTTTATCTTTATACTAGTAATAAAATTATATTTTACTCATTTAAAAAAAAGTATATTATATAATAATGTCTTTCGATAAACCCAGTCATATTAGCAATGAACTTGCCGAGTAATAATTTTTTGTTATAAATAACAAACAATGTATTTACTGATGTCTGGGTTATCAAATAGAGGGTGATATTCGTGTTCTTCTTGATGTTTATTAAGTGGAAGATAGTGATTATTAACAAGAAACATAACATAATCTTTCTTTCTTGGCCATCCAAATAATTCGTGATATACGTTTTTATTTGTAGGTGATTCGAAGAATTGTTTCTCGGATAAATTGTGCTTATCTAACATTAAACCAATTTTTGTATTATCAAATATACACTGCATATCTATAACATTACTAACATCCCAATTGTTTAAAGGTTGATTGAATGATGTAGCACCCTCAAACGTTCCATACATATTTATAACATTACTAACATCCCAATTGTTCAATTGTTGGTTGAATGAAATGGCTCCGTAAAACATAAATTTCATATCCAAAACATTGGAGACATTCCAATTGTCTAGAGTATGATTGAATGAGAGGACCTCACAAAACATAAATTTCATATCCAAAACATTGGAGACATTCCAATTGTCTATAGGGTGATTGAATGATGTCGCACACTCAAACATGCGAGACATATTTGTAACATTACGAACATCCCAATTATTTAATGGTTGGTTGAATGTTACTGCACACTGAAACATGAAATCCATATCGGTCACATTACTAACATCCCAATTATTTAATGGTTGGTTGAATACTGTTGCTCGATAAAACATACCTTGCATATCAGTAACATTACTCACGTTCCAGGTATTAATATGTCCATATGTTTCGATTCCTTCTATTTCATTTTGTAAATATAGATAAACCGCTATTCGAATGGTTTCGTTATTAAACTCCATTGTAATTATATGATTTATTACTGAATAAAAAACATATAATATAATCAATTTTATAAATAATAAGCAATGTATTTACTGATGTCTGGGTTATCAAATAATGGATTTTATATACAAATATAGGGTCACCAATATAATAATGGAAAAGCATCCTAAACCCATATTTAGCGCAATTTTGGTTCCAAAATCAGTGTAACCGGCAACCATATCGGATATTGTGTGTCCAATAAGTGCTCCGTACAAAGCACCATACGCACCCATACCTTCGAAATATTTCTCTACTTCAATACCTAAAAGCGCAAAAAACGCAACAATGCCATTATCGATCAATCCAAATTTGAAACCAGGAAATTTATCCATATTATATATATATTACTATGAAAATGTTAATGAATGTACAACAATCAAGTGTTGTACAAATAAATAACATAGATCCTTCATATATTGGTTGTGCGTTAGTTTGTATTGCTAAAAAAGAAGAAAGATACATTGAAGAATTTGTGCAATATCATTTAAAATTGGGTGTAGATTATATATTTTTATATGACAATGAAGACCAACCAACGTATCATAAATTATTATCATCATATAAACAAGTAATTGTTAAACATATTCCTGGAAAAAAATATTATGGTGGACCACAGACAAAAGCATTACATGATTTTACAACTAGAATTATGAAAGATCAACGTATTACTCATGTTGCGCATATCGATATTGATGAATTTATTGTATTAAAAAAACATTCTCATATACATGATTTCATTCGTTCTTATATAAAAACAAACAACAATTCCATTAAATGTGCCGGTATTGGAATGAACTGGCGTTTTTTTGGTAGTTCTGGTCATATTACATACGAAAACACTCCTGTAACTAGTCGTTTTACAAAATGTGCTAAAAAATTAAATCATCATATTAAAACGCTATTTAATAAAAAATTTTTTCGCAAGTATAATGAATGTCATAGTATTCAAACGAATAATCGCGAATATCCAATATTGTCCACTTCCGGTAAATTAATTACTAGTGCGTTTAATGAAGAGACCCAAAATGATATTATTCAATTAAATCATTATAAATGTAAAACATGGGATGAATTTAGAGAAATTAGGAAACGCGGACGCGCTGATATTCCAGGAAGAGTAGAAACCGACAAACAAATTGCCAACTCATTTAGAGTACATAATATAAATGAAATCGAAGATAAATCTGCTCACGATTTTTTCAAAAAAAAATGTATGTAAATTATAATGGAACGATCACTTGGCTATATAAAGGATGTTTTAGCATGTATTGGGTTTTTCCTATGTTTTTTACTTGTATACTTTTCATCTAATATTCAGTATTTAAAAATATGGATATTGATTGGTTTAACATTCGCATTTATCACGGATGGAATTTTCTCAATATATCCATCTTTACATAATATGTCAATAAACGAACTAAGATAAAAAATGATTTGAAATATTATTTTCATATCATTTGTAAAATATTCATTTTTATAGTTTAGAATACAATTGTTTCTGGAATTTCAATTTCACCGTCTGAATCATTTACCTGTGTTTGCTCATGATCAGATGGATATGTTAGTTTCACATCCATCCACGTGCCATTACGGTTCTTTCCGTACATACGATCCATATATTCATATACTGATTTTGGACTGGGTTGCTTGGTTTTACCACAATTTGTAAGGAACCACATCTTGAACTCCTCGGAAATCTGTTCTTTGCGGACCTTCTTTCCAGTGTGTTTTTTGATACGCTCTCCCACAAATTGGGCAACGTGATCCTGACTTTCGCGGTATTTGTTGCTCGCTTCTAATACTGTATCGCAATCATTCACTCTACCTTCGTTTTCAAACGCAAGTTGAACCAACATTGCTAAGAATGTTTCGCGCCACACAGGGAATTTCTTCATCAACTCGCGATCAATCTTATATTGAAAAGGGCGGTCTTGATCGTCATCTTTTGGTTGTTCTGTGAATAAAGATTGGAAATTAGCCACTTTTAGACGACGCCATGTGCCATGGTCTTGAGTACGAACTTGCATCAACTGATTACAACATACGATTAAGGCAAATTGTGGAATGAACGTAAGTGATTTAGTCATATATGGTGCTCGCGCTGTAATTGGTTCAACACCACTAACCAATTCCTTCATTGGCCCTTCATGAATAATATCCGTGGATTCGGGTTCTTGCATAACCACATAACGCGCACCTTTTAGTCCAACGATTTCCGGTGCTAGTCCACCAATTTTACCACGACCCTGGGTAATCAGGGAAATGGGAGAGGTTGCCTTATATGTTCCCAATGTTTGCGACATTAGATCGGTCAATACTGATTTGCCATTTTGACCAAATCCAATGTAATTATACATTGCTTGATTTAACGACGGCATACCAATCAATACTGCGGACAAATGATTCCACATATAACCACACAGTTCAGTATTGGGAAACAATTTCCGCATAAAATCTTCTAATTCAGGAATGGAATCCTTATGTTTGGAACTAGTTCTGGGATAATAATTAATATTCGTACACTTTGTTAAATAATCTTCCGGACGACCCTTTCGAAATTCTTTTGTTTTAAAATCAACAACACCATTTTTGCATGCGAGCAAATAAGGATTACTGTCAAGACTATTGAGAAATTCATCGTCATAAAACAAATCACGCGCTTCCTGCATAATATTACGTTTATCACTAGTCTGACCCAAACGCTGTACAATTTTCAATACAATATCTATGCGCATTTTTACTTGCTTATATTGATCGTCTTCTGGATCCAATGTGACCAAATAATTTTGAAGTTCAGTAACCTTGTCTTCGTACATTTGTCTTAATTCTGTAGAAATGGAACGTCTTAGCGTACTTCCACAATCGATTTCATTCCAGCGATGCTTTTTGAAGCGCCACCATGAACCATTTTTCACATCGGCACATACATATTCATCTTTATACATTTGATGTAAGACAATCGCAATATCGTAATCAGTAGAACCTTTTGCGTGTTTTGATGGATTTGCCAATGAACTTGCGGTCACCGCATTAATAGTCATGTCCAAATAGTGTCCTACTGTGTTTTTGCGAATTGCTTCAGCACCCTCCTTATTGTCTTGATTTGCCCAATATATAATGGAGCGCTTTGTAACCCCTGAATCGCGCTTAATATCGAATGTATCCCACATCTCGCATAATTCGGGAATCGAACTGTAATCAAATGTCGGAGAACGCGCACTAAACGCCAACCAAACAATCAGAAGTTTGTTGGATGTATTTTTCAATGCCCATCCCACACGAATCCATTTACCATAAGAACCCGACCCATAATAACTGTCAGGTAATACCGTAGTATATTCGTATATCTCTCTCAACATATAATCACTCGTTCCAATTGAATCTAGGAAATGCTGTAAATGTTGATCAAGTTCTTCTGCGTTTTTAATTTGCGATACATGTTTGGATCCTGATATTTCATTATATTGGATTGTAGTGGGTGATGATTTTCTGCGCTGCTGTAATTCATTTGTTTCGATTAATCGAAGAAATGCTTCTTTATAAAAGAATTGGGGATTCCCGGTATAACGAACCGATAATTTATGGAAATTTTCGGCGTTTAAATAATCGGTTGGTTTACCGCGATTATTGACGAATTCACCATCATCGGCATCGTATGTAATATCGTATACTTGTGTTAATTTATATGATTCGTGATTTGGTTTACCAGAACCATACAATTGCCAATTAGTATATCCTTTGGTTATGCCCTCATCAAACACATCTGACCAACTATTTACAATTGGAAAATCTCCCCACGCTTCTTTCACTTTTTCCAACACTCTTTCTCGTAACAATATTTGTCCTTTATGGTCCATTTTAATACCAATAATAAGATGAATCCCATCTTTTGTTATATTTTTCTCTTGAACCCGATTTACATTGTCTTTTTCGAAAAGGAAAATTGGGAACGCACTGTTTTCGTCAAAATGATATATTTGGTTTAATTCAGCTAAATAAATATCAACCAAATCATCCAAATGATCTTCTTCGTAAATACGTTTTTCCAAATCATAGGCAAAATGTAAGTCCAAATCAACCGCAATGGGACCATCCTCGCTTAATTGTCTTTCCGTTAAATATTCTGGTTTATTTTTGGAAACAATGTCATTCCAATAATGTTTCATAAATGGAATCCATTCATTGTTATTTACGAAATAAGCACCTCCATGAATGTTCGATTTAGTATCGCCAATTCTTGTATGTGAAGGACCTGAACCATCTTCTGGTTTTTTACTGTGTTTCTTAAGGAAATCATTTATATTTTTATATTTTTTGTTTGGTTGTTCCGAGTGAACGACAATATTTTCGTGCTCGCTTACTAAACTATTTGTTTCCATTGTAATATATGATACTCCTATATTTATTTCCTTTTGATAAATCAATTTTGTGATGATTATTTACAACATATATGTGCACACAAATTATTTATATTTGTTTAACGTATTAATAATTAGTTTGAAAAAATGTCGTCTGTTTACTCTATATTCAATGGACTATGCTCAAATACATTTAGTACGAATAATTGATTAACTATAATATTGAAAACAGTTATAATATAATTAAAAATACAGATTATGATGATATATACAACAAATGGAATATACACTATTAGTTGGTACAATGATTTGTAAACATCTTGTGAACATTTTTCTTCAATATCCATTGAATTTGTATCGTTTTTATCAGTATTTATAGTATTTACTACGAAACTCATTATATTATTGAAATGATTATTTACGGAATTAATTAACGAATCAATAAAATTGATTGAAAAACAACATAAAATTATATATCATCAATAACTATATTTAGAAATGAAATTTTGTGTTAAATGCGACAACATGTATTATATTGGGGTAAATGAACAAAACCCCAATGAATTAACCCATTATTGCCGAAATTGCGGATTTATCGATCATTCTAATATACAAGAAAATTCCTGTATTTTCCGAAACGATATTAAAAAAGGAGAGCAGAAATATAATCATATTATTAACGAATATACCAAACAAGATCCTACGTTGCCTCGTATTCACAATATTAATTGTCCGAACGAAGTTTGTAAAACAAATACAGAAGAGAATACGAAACCGGAAATTTTGTATATTCGTTATGATGAAAACAACCTGAAATATATCTATATGTGTTCCACGTGTGATACTACATGGAAAACTGATGATAAGAAGTAGATATTGATTATATATAGAATAAAAAAGTATATTTTGAATTTTTTTATAAAATTGATTTCTAATGTTTAAAACCATTTAGAAATATCTTACGAATATATAATCATTTAAGTATGACAGAATTACAAGAAATAGAAAACCTTCCGATCAATGACATTGAAGAAAGTGACGATGAAGTGAATTCACTTCGCAGTTCTGTATATGGTGATAGTGACGACGAAGATTTCGTACCTCCTCCGCCACCACCCGAATCAGGTGATAAATCGGAAGACGAAGATAGTCAATTACAAGAAACGGATGATGAGCGTAGTTTAGCAAGTGAAAGTGAACCCATTGAAAATGAACAAATGGATGTATATATGGATGAAAACGAAGACGATGACTATGATGAAGACGAAGATTCGGACGAAGAAGATGAAAATTATCTTCAAAAATTCGAGCAAATGAATAAGAAGGAACTGATTAGTAATTATCATCCAGAATTGGTCACGCATAATAATGACGAAGTAGAATCACTTTGTCAAATTGTTCGCAATGAACAGGGAGTTATTATTGATCCTCTTCATAAAACAGTGCCATTCTTGACAAAATATGAGCGCGCACGCGTTTTGGGAGAGCGAGCAAAACAATTGAATCAGGGTGCAAAACCACTTGTTGAAATGGGACCCGAAATCGTTGATGGTTATTTGATGGCATTGAAGGAATTTGAAGAAAAGAAGATTCCATTTATTGTAAAACGTCCGATGCCAAATGGTGGGTGTGAATATTGGAAATTTAAAGACCTGGAATATATCTAAAAAAATAGTATTTTGGTATAAAATTGAATGTTTTTTTTGTATATTGTTCTTTGTAACTAAAAATCATCAATAGTAAAAATCTATTATAATTATGAACATTTTCATCCCTTTCGTTGAATCTTATATTCCTACATATAAGATTGAAGAGACTATGAAATCCCAACAGTTTGGAAAAGTGATTTCCATTGAATTACATGACAAAAAAATAAAAAAAAAAAATGTTAAAAAAAATCATTTTATCTCGACAAA
>ENA-OSJC01001376-OSJC01001376.1-marine-metagenome-genome-assembly--contig:-NODE-1376-length-20106-cov-5.800040_pt1 | contig 20106 bp, 17 predicted proteins | sample MGYA00237885_ERZ534234 | MGnify/ENA primary metagenome ERZ534234 (study PRJEB26413, sample SAMN06343907) | marine metagenome | isolation source: coastal waters | place: Atlantic Ocean: West Antarctic... | reverse complement strand
TGCAATATATTATAGAGTCTCCATATATTGTATCAGATTCATATTCTAGCACATCAGGTACCCAGAAATTATGGGGAATTCCTTGCATCTCTTGATCTGACTTAGGTGCAACATACACAAAGAAGAGTGCCCATAGTACTGTGAAGCCAAAGAACGTTATTGGGCCTATATATTTTTTCATATTTTTGTTGTTCATTTTTAATTTAGTTGATTAGTATACTACTAATATACGCTAAATAACCGACATATAAAAACTTTTTACCGGGTATTTTTGTATAACATGCTAATTTATACTGATTCTAAATAAGAATATTGCCAATCGCATTCAAATGTTGTTGTTGTGTACCACATTATCTTTCCTCCACTATTTTCCTTTTTCTAGAACATCGAGCATGTAACTTTCTTGTCAATTCTTTACACCCTCTTTCTTTTAGAAATAATTTATTAAAATTCCAGATATAATTGTATGCAGATAGTGTCTGCACTGAGTTATTACAGCTGTCTATTACTTTTATTGCTTTTTTGTATGCTTTATCCATAGTACTAATATAACAAAACTTTCCGACATATAGAAGGAAGTTGCTGTATTTATATCCACACTGGTGTTGTGCCTGGTGCTGACCAAGTGTGGTAAGAGTTTAGTTCTCTAACTTTCCCATATAAGTTTTCAGCACACATAGATGCGCTGGCCCAAGATGCACTTTCCTCTGATGCCCAGCAATATACAACACCTTTAGCTCCTCCTCCTCCAAATGAACCGTTTGTTCTTATATATGTATAATAAGATATACTACTGTGGCCGTTGGAATTGTGTGCTGTTGATACACCATTTATAGACCCTGTCATGAATAAGTTTCTGCAATCAACTCTTCTAAGTCCATTTAAGTTTTCCATTTCTACATAAGCCCTTGAGTGAGTATACATAAAGCTTAAATCTACTTACTCAAAGTCATTTCCTAACCCGTGTACTGCATGCGGTTCTCCAGGTGAAGCAGACTGTGTCCACTTTGTTGAGTTTCCTAAATAAATCTTTCCAGGTACATTATGTGAAGCTGAAGCAAATACACCAGAACCCGAACCTTCATTGTACCATGCGTGTGTTGGGATATATATGTCATCAGTTGGGTTTGGTCCAAAAGAGCCAGTAAGACCGTTATTTGCTATTGTAATCTCTTTTAGAGAGTTGACTTGATATGTAAAATCTATAGTACCGTGCTCTCTACCGCCTGCTGCAGCTACACCTGCAAGATTTGTATCGTCTAAATGAACTATCGATAACATAGGATTTCCTGACAAATCCAAGCCTGTCATTTTTAGATCGTTACCCATAGAACTCCAAGTACAGTTTGCTGGTAAAGATGTTTGGTGTCTACCTGTACCTCTTCCAGTTTCGTTTGTGTATGGATTGTGGGACATTTTTGAATTAACAGGCCATGAGACTCCTGTGTTGTGGTTTATATTCCCGTTAGAATTTACCTCACCATTGATTGTAGACGCTTGCCAAACGTATTTAGAGTTTCCCTTCAAAGTCTGACTATCTTGTATACCTATTCTATTACCGCCGTTTGACATAACAAGTGTACATAATTTTGAATTGTTTGTCAAGTTTATAGCTTGAGTACCTGAGCCTGTTACTCCCATACCAAAATCGTTATTTCTTATATCTAACAATCTAAGATTAGTATTATATAATATAATGTTTTTATCAGTCAAAGCGTTACCATGCACATCAAGAACCATTAGATCTGGACAATTGCTTACATCTAAAGATCCACTCATCCCAGACCCTGAATTCATGTGCGTAAGTTCTTGAGATGAGCCGCCTCCTTCTATGGGCTCTCTAAAGTTAGTTTCTACCACTGTATAACCGTCGTATGTAAAGTCGGTAGCTACCTGATAAGATATATGATTGTTATTTGCAGCCTTTAATGCTAACAGCTTGTTTCCATAATAAACATTTAATTTTACTATTAAGAACTGAGTATTCACCACGCCTAACGTCAGCAATCTGAATCGCAATGGATTTTTTCATATTTTAAGTTTTCTTAGGTTATTTTTTTTCATATCTCTAGGGCGTTCGCACATCCAGAAATACATCAGAAACTATATGACTAAAAACTGTCCTCTTATAAATGATTTAACACTTCTTCACTCTAAAAAGTGTTACTAGCCATAGAACTCACGAATACATGATAAGGTGTAGTCGATTTGCTCTTGCGTAATGTGCTGGTGTGCTGGTAAGGTAACAATCTCTTCTGCCTGTTGTTCGCATACTGGGAAATCACCACGCTTGTAGCCTAAATCTCGTGCCGCGTTTTGCAGATGGATTGGGATTGGATAATGAACTTTTGCCTCAACACCACGCTCTACCAGATATTTGACGAGCTCGTCTCGCCTCTTTGCAGTAACTAGGTACAGTTGATAAACCTCACGATAGCCTAATGGTCGATAAGGAGGACTAATCGATGACTCGAGCCCCTTCAATCCCTCATCAAATTGGTGCGCATTACGGATACGTGCCGTTACTAGACCTTCGACGGTATCAAGTACTCGACTACCGACCACAGCCTGAAAGGGCTGGAGTCGTTCATTGACCCCCCATATTTCGATATGATCACGATCAAGCAGTCCATGGTTTCGATAGAGTCGAAGGAACTCTGCTGCTTTGTCGTCATTGGTAACGATGATCCCACCGTCACCCCAGACATTTAGTGGCTTCAATGGGTGCATACTGAAGGCATTTACCTTGCCAAAGGTCCCAGCAAAACGCCCATTTATCTTTGCACCAACAGCTGGACAAGCATCCTCAACCACGGGAATCCCGTGACGATTAGCAATTTCGAGAATCTTGTCCATTTCTGGCGGGCAGCCAGCCCAGTGGACTGGAAGTATTGCTGCCGTCTTTGGCGTAATTGCAGCTTCGATCTTGCTCACATCAATCTGAAAGCGTTCGTCACAATCGACAAACACAGGGCGAGCACCAGTGGCTATTATTGCACCGACTGTCGCTATGAAAGTATTTGCGACAGTTATCACCTCACTACCTGGTTGAACGCCGACTGCTTTAAGGGAGAGTATCAGCGCCCCAGTTCCAGTATTTGTACCGATTGCATGTTTGACGCCGATATAGGCGGCAAACTTCTTTTCGAATGCTTCAACGAACGGCCCTAATGTGAATTCGCCACTGGCAACAAGCTCACGTAGATCCTGGAAGTGGGCATCAACTTCGGCGAACTGCTGATCTAAATAAGAGTATTTAACTTGCATAGAAGGTCCTGTATGTAATGTTCAATTTTTTTGGTAGAAAGCGGCAACAAGCTCAACAACGGTATCTTGCTGAGCATGAGTGAGGGCTGGATACAGAGGAAGACTCAGTATTTTGCTGACATGCAGCATCGTCTTAGGAAAATCTGATGCCGAGTATCCAAGTTCCTTTGCAGCTGGCTGAAGATGAATTGGTGTAGCATAGTGAATCAACGCCTCAACTCCATGCTCATTCAAATACAGCTTAAGTGCATCGCGTTTTTCAGCTTTAACGACGTAGGTTTGGTACACGCAATGTTCACCTGGCCCTTCGTCCGGCACACCCACATATGGTCGTAATAATTCGTTATAACGAAAGGCAAGTCTGCGGCGCTTAGCAGTCAACGCGTCGAGATGCCGCAATTGCACTCGCAACATCGCCGCCTGCATCTCGTCGAGTCTGCAGTTAAAGCTCCAAAAATCACATTGCTCACGGTTGACAAGACCGTGATTACGCGATTTAGCTAGGTGGGTCATTAACTCTGGATTCTGACTGGTGACCATGCCACCATCGCCAAAAGCATGCAAATTCTTAAGCGGATGCAAGCTGAAACATGCTGCATACCCCATGCTCCCAACGCGTTTGCCATTAAGTGATGCACCAACAGCTTGCGCCGCATCTTCGACTACAAAAAGATTTCGATTCTGAGCTATTTCTAGAATATCATTCATCCTAGCCGGCCGGCCCGTCAAGTGCACAGGAATAATGGCGCGTGTACGACTTGTAATCGCGTCCTCAAGCTTCTGTGGATCCATATTGCCGTCGTCACTTATATCCACAAACACAGGCTTACCTCCAGCGAGGGCAATTGTCGAGGCCGAGGCGATGAAAGAATTTGGTGCAGTGATGACCTCATCGCCCGCTTGGAGATCAATGCTAGCCAAAACCAGATGCAGTGCGCAGGTTCCGGTTGAGACACCAATGGATAACTTTGATTGGCAGTATTCCGCAAACTCGCGCTCAAATGCTACTGTTTCTGGTCCAAGTATGTATCGACCACTGTCAAGCACACTCTCTACTGCTCCCATTAGCTCAGGCTTAACTAGAGATACTTCTTGGGCTAGGGCAGAGTAAGGAACTGTATATGAAGGCATGATTAATTTTTATTAACTTGGCTAAATATTTCTTTCATCCACGGGCCAAGATGCATGTAGTGTGGGCAGGAAACTATCCGGTCGTCAGTAACGAAGGGAGCATCCACATAAGTACCACCGGCATTATTGATGTCGTCCTTGATACTATAGTAAGCGGAGATTTTTCTACCTTTGACAAGCTTGGCAGAGATCAGCAATTGACCGGCATGACAGATTGAGCCAATAACCTTACCAGAGGCATGAAAGTCGGCGATGAATGTTAGAATGTCCTGCTCCTGTCTCATGTATTCCATTGCCTTGGCGCCGCCCGGAAGAACAAGGACGTCATAATCTTCTACCTTTAGTTCGGGAATGTCCTTAGTGGGAACCACCTTGACCCCAATACTTGCCAGCACGGTTTCTTTTCCCCGAACCGCAACATCGACTTCATATCCTTCTTCTTGAAGGCGGTAGTAAGGGTAAATATATTCGTGATCCTGTATCAGTTTTCCCGCAATAATTAGTGCTTTTTTTTGCATGTGTATACTCCTAGATAATTTAAATTTAAAGTTTTTTTCATCGTACCATCCACATTTCTGTCCCAGGACGACCTACATAAATCTCATGATTAAAATCCATCGTGATGTTTTTATTTCTTGCTATCATAAATAGGATCTGAAACAGGTTGACAATTTTAAAGTATATTTAGTAGTGGATCAGAAGATATCGACAATATTTATTTCCTGAAAAGCTATGGTTCTATAGACAAGATTTTCACCGATAGTTGCCAATGTCTGAATCAGATACCATTAAATATATGCCCGTCCCTCACCAGCATCGATCGGCACGAGGCATCCTCCCATCATGGATGCATCCTCGGAACATAGAAGGACGAGCATTGGAATTAATTCTTCGGCATCACCCATGATCTTGCGAGGCAGCCGCTCATCGATAAACGCTTTGTAAGCAGCTGGGTTGAATTCTTGCAGCCGGGACATCGCATTACCTGGTGAGATAAATCCTCCAGGCAGAATACCTGTTGCAATAACATTATTACGATTTAATTCACGACCTAGGCTGCGAACGTATGCGGCTAGCGCTGCTTTTACCGTATTATAGCCAACCGATCCAACGCCTTCGCTCGATGCAATTGACCCGACATGCACCAGATTACCTGAGCGTCTTTCCTTCATTGCGGAAGCCACCAAGCGATTTATCTCAACAGCGGCTCCGAGATTTAGGGCGAAAAGTTTCATAAAATCCTCATGCTTCAGAAAATCGTCCTTAAGACCCAAGCCTCCACCAGCCGCATGAAGAACCACATCGATACCACCCAAGAATGCTTGCACTTTTTGAATAGCAGGCTCGATAGCATTCATTTTAGTTAAATCAACAGGAATAATCACATGTCGTTCAGGGTCTTTGCAAGACTGGCGAACCTGCTCCAGCTTCTCTTCCGAACGGGCAATAAGAGCGAGGCAAGCACCTCGCTTGGCGAAAGCTTGAGCAGCGACGGCACCAAGCCCCTTGGATGCTCCTGTTATAAGTATTCGTTTGTTTTGCATCTAAACCACCTTATGGATTATTGTCATTTTCAACTGGACTCAGGTTTTTATAGCGGAAGCAGTCTTTCTATTGCTTACTTCATCACTATCGACACTGAATAAACCAAGAAACCATCTACCACGGGTTCCATACCAATCGACAGGTCTCGAATCGCTTGGGTCAACTTGGAACACGCCATGTTGTATAGTTCCAAGACCAATTGACATATCACCCTCTTGAACAAATGGCTCGATATCTATAGTTTCCCCGTTGTCACCTATTACATAAAATCCACCATCAGTATAGCTACCCTTTTCTCCACGAGTGCTTAAATAAATATTAATAAAAACTATTTGATTATGAATAGGATCAGTGTGCGTCTCTATTCCTCCACTTCTAGGAGGATAAAGACAGACCTGTATTCTATCTATAATCCCTTGTTTTGGAGTATTTTCTTCGTAAATTAAGGGTGAAAGACCACTAAATTTTTTAATCACTCTCCAGCGATCATTTATTTCGTTTCTCACTCCCAAAAAATCATCGTTCCATGGAAAAACATATGCACTATGCTTAAGGGCTGCCACTGAATACTTTTTGGAGGCTTCCTCGTCAATAACACGATGAAAATTAGGACAATCCTCAAGCATTTTAAAAAACTCACTTGGTTGAGAATTCCAGAAAGTAACTGTCTCTGATTTTATCTTTTCCGTTATGTTTTTTGACAAAGCATCCTTCAGAATTAAAACGTTACCCAGTTTGAGTTTTTCTGCTAGGGATTTAAAGTAATCAAAGTTACCTTCGTTAATTTCACGTGCAAATTCATCATATTGAACCGAAGTTACACCCGAACATCGCCTTGGCATTTCTCCACTCGACATGACCTCTTTCCAAAAGTTGCTGAATTCACTAACACATTTGTATTTATTATTCATAGAGTAGATATCTTTAAAAAAAATTTGGTTAAATTTTCTCAATCAAGTTTAGGGATTGGGCCGTATTGAATTTGTAATCTCCTGTATAACCGACATGATTCAAGACTTCAACCCAATCAGTCTTTGATAAAACCGTACACCCCAAAAGAGTCCAATATCTAAAGCATCGAAAGTCTTCTTCCGAATCGTAGGCGCCTAAAGTAATGAAACTTTTCCCTTTCCCAACGCGCTGAATTTCTTTCAGACATTTAATAGCATCAGGCAAGTTGAGAGAATAAACCGCTCCAATGGCGATGATGAAATCAAATTCCCCATTGGCAAAAGGCAACTCCATAAATGGAGCTTTCTGTATAAAGGGTTTAACCGAAGGCAGGGAACAGTCGATTGCATAATCGGAAATTTCTGTACCCCTGATGTTAATGTCGGGGCAGATCTGAAGAAATTCATGGAGCAAAAAGCCTTTGTCACAGCCGATTTGCAGAATAGATGATTGATCATTCAGGGAATACATCTGCAACATGTTCTGGGCGATAGGTGCCCAACGCCCGTCATTTTTAAACCCGCCATATCCGTTATTACGGTTACCATCATAAAATTCTCTATCTCTATACGAGGCGATGATCCGGTTATGGATCGTCCGAAGTGATGGATGGACATGCCTGGGTTCTTTTGGTTCAGGGTAACCACTAAGGGCATCAAATTCACGCATGTTACTGTCTTGTGTCCAGGATTTGCTTAATAATATCAGAGCTCCTGAGGTTTGTAAACCGACCCACTATTTCATCAGCCTCCGCCAACTCGTTCCGATTGACAGTAGAACAAACACCAATACAGTAGATACTTGCCTGGCGGGCTGATTGAATGCCTAATGGAGCATTTTCAATCGCGATACAATCTTGTGGCATCAAACCCAACATTTCTGCACCTAGCAAGTAGGGTTCAGGATCAGGTTTACCACGTGCGACCATATCCCCCGCTACCAGAGCGTTGAAGTAGTTCAAAAAGTACTGCGGAACGGATAATCGTAACTGATCCAGATGTCCTGCTGTGACAATGGCCATAGGTATTTTCCGATCTTTCAATTCGGAAACAAGAGATTCCACGCCCGGGAAAAAAGTAATCGCTTGCCGTTCGACATAATATTTCTTTTTTCTTTGAACTAACTCCTCAATAGCTGCTTCATTCCACGAATTATCCTTGACAAACATCCTTGCAATCTCATGAAGCCCAGCTCCCTCCAGGGGGTAGTAATCACATGCCTCGATGGAGAGGTCATATTCCCCAAGCGCAGCCTTCCAGGCCAAGTAATGCCCTTCCATAGTATCAGCCAGGGTTCCATCAAAGTCGAACAAAATCCCTTGCACAGAGATCAGCTAAGATTTTTATTAACTTGGCTAAATATTTCTTTCATCCACGGGCCAAGATGCATGTAGTGTGGGCAGGAAACTATCCGGTCGTCAGTAACGAAGGGAGCATCCACATAAGTACCACCGGCATTATTGATGTCGTCCTTGATACTATAGTAAGCGGAGATTTTTCTACCTTTGACAAGCTTGGCAGAGATCAGCAATTGACCGGCATGACAGATTGAGCCAATAACCTTACCAGAGGCATGAAAGTCGGCGATGAATGTTAGAATGTCCTGCTCCTGTCTCATGTATTCCATTGCCTTGGCGCCGCCCGGAAGAACAAGGACGTCATAATCTTCTACCTTTAGTTCGGGAATGTCCTTAGTGGGAACCACCTTGACCCCAATACTTGCCAGCACGGTCTCTTTTCCTCGAACCGCAACATCGACTTCATATCCTTCTTCTTGAAGCCGGTAATAAGGATAAATATATTCGTGATCCTGAATCAGCTTTCCTGCGATGATCAGTGCTTTTTTTTGCATGTTTATACTCCTAGACTATTTAAAATTAAAGTTTTTTTCAATCTGCCTTCCACATTTCTGCCCCAGGACAAACTACATAAATCTCATGATCAAAATCCATCATGTTGTTTTCATTTCTTGCAGTCGTAAAGAGGATTTGAAACACGGTGACAATTTTAAAGTATATTTAGTAGTGGATCAAAAGATATCAACAATATTTATTTCCTGAACTCATATGGCTCTATAGACAAGATTTTTACCGATAGTTTGCGACAGGAAGACCTATCCTAAAATCCTCAAGAATGGGTATGATGTCAGTCAACATATTTCATTTTTTGGCTATGCCTACGACGGTAGGTATTTGATCCACCCCTTGGTTTTCCAGAAAATAAATAATGTAATAGGCAACGCGCATGCTATAGATTTTTTTAGTTAGTTTTCTTTAATCAGATTGATTATCATATTTTCCTGCAAAGTCATGCAGTCCAAAATTGGATACATATCTTTAAGAGGTTTGGCGGCCCATTTCTGGCATCTCGAATGGCAAAGCCGGGAGGGAGAGTTTTATGACGATCCTCCTACTTCGATTTGACAAACCACTAGCCCTTCGTGTTTAAGCCAATGCTGCTTGCCATGAGTTGAAATTATCTTCCATGGACTGTGACAATTCGCCATCAAAGTCAAAAAGAATTCCTTGATAAGAAATATAGGAGTACATTGTTTCAGAATCTCTCATTTTCCAGAAATTGGAGGAAGCATGTTTGCTTTAACTTCCTCTTCATCGAGGAAGGGATACATATCTTCAAAAACCGTAGGCTCAGAAGTTCCATCGATTTTTCGACGATTAATGGCTTTTGGACACTGATCTTGTTCATGGTCTAACATCAATTCACATATGCCCATACCATCATCTTCAAGAAATTTTTGTATATTATCTTTTAAATTTAGATGACTATCCAGTCGGATAGATGGAATACCATGAGCTTCAGCAACTTTAACAAAATCTGGAAAAGAAATACCACTACTCTCATCACTTCCCATTAGTCGTCCATTAAAACCGAGTTGTTGGGTTTGTTTAATCGTTAAATAGCCACCATTGTTGTAGATGAATAATTTTATTGGTAATTTGTGATGCATCATGGTTGCTAATTCCTGAATATTCATCATCAACCCACCTTCTCCTGATAAACAAATGGTTTGTTGATTGCCATTAGCAATACAAGCTCCCACTGCAGCTGGCAATCCCCACCCCATTGGGGCAAACCCCGAGTTTGTCATGAGTTTCTGCCCTGTTTTAGTGCGAAAAGCTTGATGAGTTCCAACAAAAGACAATCCCATATCTGTGACAATCACATCATTCGCTTGAAGTAAATCAGAGAGAAGATCAATAAAATGGTAAGAATTGATAGAACCTTGATGATCTTTATACTCAGGCAGAATCACGGGGTATTTTTGTTTCCAGTTTTGGCAATGTTTGACCCACTCTTGAGGAGACTGAAATTGGTCCTTTGAAAGTTGCTGATTTAGAGCAACTAAGAAATCATTTGCATCTGAACGAACTTTACTGAAAATGTTTAAGCAACTTTTATCAAGCTCAGTTTGATCAATATCCACCATCACTACCCTAGCGTTTCTTGCAAAATCCTTAGAATTGTAACCCGTTATCATGAAAGGAAGTCGAGAGCCAATTGAGATTAATAGATCAGCATTCTGAATGGCAAAATTAACCCCCCGAGAGGCAAATGCTCCTGGTCGTCCAATAAAAAGATCATGATCGAAGCTCACAATATCATCAGCATTCCAAGAGGTGGTTAATGGTACTTGATGTTGTTCAGCTAATTTTAAAAACTCGTTTGTGGCTCCAGCAAGTTTCACTCCATGTCCAGCTAACAACAAGGGGCGTTTGGCTTCTTTTAATAGATTCGCAACTTGAGCTATCTTCTCTGAAAAATCAGGATTATTTTCAACAGGTATTTCAGAGGAGTTGAATTCAATTAACTCTTCTTCATTGATTTGGGCATTTTGGATGTTTGCTGGGATATCAATCCAAACTGGCCCTGGCCTACCAGTAGTTGTTAAATGAATGGCTTTTTGAAGATGATACTTAATCTTTTTAGGATCAGTAACCATAACAGCGTATTTGGTTACTGGTTTTACTATATCAATAATATTAATCTCTTGAACGCCGAGTTGTCTTAATCCTGTTGTTCCAATAGTTTGATTCAAAAAAACTTGTCCTGAAATCAGGAGGTGAGGGACAGAATCCATCCAAGAGCCACATGCCCCTGAAATAGCATTTGTAGCCCCAGGACCTGTAGTCACTAATGAAACTCCAAGTGAGTTTTTTGTCCGCGCATAAGCCTCACTTGCATAGGACGCTGCCTGTTCATGATGACAGCAGTAGTACTTTAATTTTTTAGCACGAGCGACAGCATCACATAGAAAAATAGAACCACCGCCACTAACAGTGAATATATCTTCAACTCCATAATCTTCTAAAAACTCAATCACATAATCAGCTACTCGAATCATTTTTTTCTCCTAATTAATCTTCTTCCCATAAATCTATGCACATCGCATTTTTCAAAACATTTCTATCTAATAAGGGATACATGTCTTCCAGTGGTTTGGCTAACCACTTCCCATCTTCTTTTATCGTAAATCCCATACGAGGGATTAACTCTTGATCGCTATCTACATGAATTTCACAAATTACTGGCCCTTTTTGGCATAGAAAGTCTTTGAGACCATCAACAATCCTGTCAGGGGTTTTAATTTCTAAAAAAGGTATGTCATAAACACGAGCAATCTCTTTGATTTCAGGACAACTAAACAAAATTTCGTCATCAGTTCCAACATAGCGACTACCAAAAAAATCTCTTTGAATTTTTCGAACAGTTGCATTCCCTTGACTGCGAAAAATCAAAATTTTGATGGGTAATTGGTTTGTTGCGATAGCTTGTAGATTGGAAATACTATTTAGTATTCCTTCTCCCTCACACAGGCAATAGATCGGCTTGTCTTTTGCCCATTGACTGACACCGATAGCACCGGGTACAGCAAAACCTGGAAGTTCCAAACCTGTAGAACAAACTAATCGTTGTCCCATTTTTAATTGAAAGGTTTGCATTACATAGTTCATGATGGATCCACCGTCATATACTATGATTTCATCCTCTTGTAAATGTTCAGAAAACTGATGAATAAAAAGATAAGGATTGATTTTTGTTTTATGTTTATAATCTTCTGATACTATAGAAAACTTAGACGCTAGATCCTGACATTGATTAATCCAAGAATTATAATTCTGTTCAAAACCAGACAAGCCTTTCAGAAGTTCTTTTATAAAACTATCGGCCGACTGACATATAGAAATATCTGAATTTAAAGTCGATTTTTCCAATTCATCCTGATCAATATCAACTATAATTTTTTTGGCAGCACGAGCGAAGGCCTGAGTGTTTCTTCCAATTAACGGAATTGACAGTCGGGACCCAATGCAGAGCAACAAATCTGCATTTTGGATTACAAAATTTGCCTTTCGATGGCCATACACTCCGGGACGCCCATAATATAATGAATGATCTTCTGTTAATAAATCAGCTCCCCGACGGCTAGTAAGGGTTGGAATTCCCAATTGATCAATTAATTCCAAAAATATTTTTTCTGCTCCAGCCAACCGAATACCATTTCCACCTAGTAGAACAGGGCGTTTTGCTTGAGTCAATAACTTTATAATAGTAGAAATATTGTTAGGAGATATGATTTTTACAATCGGTTGTTGTGGCTCTGCAGATTGTAGTTCTTTCTCATCAATAATTACCCCTTGAACATCAATTGGCAAATCAATCCAAACTGGTCCTGGACGGCCTGATTTAGCTAAAGAAACAGCTTTTTCCAAATGATAACGAATCGTTTTAGGGTCCGTCACTCTAACCGCATATTTAGTAATTGGTTTAACTATATCAACAATATTCAAAGATTTAGTACCCAATTGACGAACCTTTAAATTATCCTCAAATTCGATATTGTCTTGCCCTGAAATAACCAATATTGGTGTTGAATCAACCCATGCTCGAGCTATCCCAGAAATTGCATTCGTCCCAGATGAGCCGGAAGAAACGACTAACACGCCTAAATTTTCTGAGATTTTACTATAGGCCTCCACAGCCATGGAAGCACTATTTTCTCCTTCTGGACAAAAAAAGGATAACTTTTCAAAACGACCAATTGAATCGAGTAGGTGTACATTGGCATTTCCAGGTGCGATAAAGACAGATTTAACTCCACATTCAACAAGAAATCGAGCAATGTAATCTGTAGTCTTAATCAAGGTGTCAATTTTCTTAGTAATGAGTAGTTCCGCATAATTATCAACATGGGGCATATCCACATTTTTAAGTTCTTTTACAGTTACTGTATCACCTATACCAACTACGGTCTGTCCATTTCGATTAAGGATTTGTCCACAAAGTACACTAACAACATCTTTGTTATTTAAAGTAAATAAATCTTCAATCCCTTGAGAGTGACTAATTTTTTTAAAAGTCAGAGAACATTGACCAAACTGCTTCTTCAGATTGTAATGGATTTCTGGAACGTGGAGTGAAAGATAATTATAGTTTTGTAGGTTGACTGAATGTTTATCTGATTTCTCATAACCTTTACCCTCTCTCCCATATTCATCCTTTAATCTGACCAAATCACGTTTATTAACTGGAGATTCGATTTCCATTATAAATGCTCCAGATTCTGATGCTGATCTAGTTTGGTGAAATGCTCCCTTGTCAATTAGCAAACCCTCCCCCACAGAACGTTCAAAATTATTCGTTAAACTAGAACACACAACTTTCCCTTGTAAAACGATCAAAGAAGTTTTTTTGCAAGGATGACAATGCATTGATGTAAGTGCACCATTTTTGAGATATAAAACCCAAACTGCAACAGATTCATTTTCAAAAATAAGATACTCATAGCCCCAAGGTTTTTTCACCACGACTTTTGAATAATCATAATGGTCGTCTTGAATATCCTGAGGATTTACTCTCAGATTTTCACAAATTTCTCGGTCACGTTTTGTTTGGCTAACCTTTTTAATCATATTTAAATCGCATTTTATAGGAGAAATTTACGTCTTGTAGAAGCCACGAAGGGTTTTTCGATTTAGGCGATCGGTTTGCCGTAAAAAACAGACTTTCATAAAATACCCAGCTCAAAAACCTTCGCCTAATTTTTCTAGCTGTCGAAGCGTAACTCGACGTTCGGTCCGGCGTCGGGCACCAAACCAAAAGCTGTCCATGATGCGCATCAAGCCTGCTCTCCCGATTCCTTCTGCACGAGCGCGACACCATTCTCCTGGGTAATAAAACGGAAATCTGGGAACGCCTTGATCAGATTGTTAACGTCGTAATGACGATGAGTCACTGGATTCTGGCGCGGTGTGGTCACAATCTTGATTTCTCGATTGAATTGCTTCGCAACAAGTTCAGCCACCTCGTGGAACGACTTCGAAGTTCCCGTAGCCACGTTGAGAGTTCCAGTACTGCGGTGGAGGAGACAGCGTAACGTGAGCGAAGCGATGTCGTCCACATGAATGTGGTCTCGCGTCTCTTCACCACCGCCGAACAGTGTGATTTTTCCGTCCTTCTGTGCCATACGCCGAAAGCGGTTGGGGCCATAGGAGTTATGAGTGTCTTCGAGTCCATACACGATCGTTGGGCGCAGCACTAAAACTGGGACTTTTGCGAGGTTGTTGGCCATGATCTCGCGTGTGTAATGCATCACCCCATAGAGGTCCTGCGGGGAAGCAGGAACATCTTCAGTGATGCGGCTCATTGTAGAATTGTAGACAGCATCGGAGCTGAAATAAATGAGGTGTGCACAACCAGTTTTTTCAAGCGCCGCACACACGCTCTGCATCAGCGCCAAATTCTTCATCAGCGTTGCTATGTCACGGCCCTTATCGGGAGTAAGCGCAGCGAGCATCACGACAGCATCAGACGGCTTAAGCAGAGTAGCGAGCTTGTCAACGGCAGTAGCTTCAGAGAGATCAATCTCGGCGGAGGTAAGTGCGACTACTGGAATACCCTGCGCTTCTATCTTTCTGAGTATAGCCTTACCAATAAAGCCGTGCGCACCAAGCACCACGACACGGGTAAGCTTCTGCGATTGAGTGTTTTGATGTGTAATCATAGGTTTTACTCCAATTCAGGACTGAACGCCCAATGTTAAGTAATTTAGACCGGCCACGCGGCATGTGGCGGCATTAAATATTGCGTACGGGTCAAGCACTACCTTACCACGCAAATGCTGCGCGATTTCCGTGGGATCGAGCTTACCGAATTGCTGCCAAGGAGTCATCACGACTAGTACGTCAGCCCCATCACAGGCTTCGAGTTCAGACTTGGAATCATGGCAAAGAGGGTTGGGCGCGGCGGAGGCTGGCACTACAGGGTCGAACACGCGCACGCGGAACGGCTTTAGATATTCGAGCAGCGCTATTGAAGGTGAATTTTTTGTTGAATGCGTATCCTGTTTGTAAGCAAGTCCCAGCACCGCGATCACTGGGTGGTCGATTCTGGACAGAATCTCGCGGTACAATGTGCTCAGCGCCCAGTCACGACGGTGGTGGCTATTAGCCACCCAAGCGCGGACAACTCCAGCGTCGGTGCCATACCGGTCGGCAAAATTGCAGACCGTAGCAAGATCGCGCTCCAGATTACCTCCTGCAATGCCCAGCCCAGGATTCAGATAACTGTATGGGCCAATACGTCGGTCCAACTTGAGTGCTGGCACGATCTCTGACCAATCAGCCCCAGTCATCTCACACAGTTCGGACATGGTATTGGCCACACCAATCGAGGCGACTAGACACATGTTAATTGATATTTTGGCAAGTTCTGCACTCTCATAACGCATCGGTAAAATTGGACAACCAAAACTTTTGAGAAAGTGTGCGAACGCGAGCGGTAGCTGCTCACTGGGTTCAGCACAGCCCACGATAAAGCGCTCGGGAAAGCGGGCACGCTCCATGGCTCGCCCGAAGATGAGTGTCTCAACTTGATAATGCAGACGCCTACCAGGACACTGCCTAGCTCGCGTGAAACCGGGCGGTACCTGACTCAAGATAACCATCACCGTATTCTCACTCAGTATCGGTTCAACCTGGCTGATTAAGGTATCGATGCGGCCAAGATCACTCTGTCCATTATCATTAGTCTGAACATCTGGCGCAATGTAGACAACGTCGCACAACGACAGTTGGCTCAGATCGGCGGTAAATTTAATACGGTCTGAATTTTTTTTTAGAAGTTTGGGTAAATCAGGTTCAACGATAGGCAACTCATGTAGTGAAAGTTTGGCAATGAGCTCGAGGTCAGGATCAAAACATACAGTCTCGTAGCCTTTGTCTGCGGCTGCCACGGCAGAGTTGAGACCCAGATGGGTCATGCCGACGTAGCCAATCATGTAAGCGCTCATTTAACTACCCCCAGTGAGCGTTGCGTAAGGTCATTCAATATGGAATTGATCCATATGTCATTTTCTATGTTACTTTCACCAATGGTGCACAGCTTTTTGAAATACTGATATTCGAGTCCCCATGTCGGATCGGGCTGCACCAAAGTCAGTGTTTCCTCATCGGGTCGGCCACTCGGCAGCTTACGGTCGCGGAAGGTGAAGGAACTCGGGCCCCACTTGCAGAGAGATTGAATGTGTGCACTACCTTTTTCGGCAAACACGTCGGCATAAAAATGGTTGCGCCAGTTGAGAAGGGTCATTTCCAATTGAAGCACCGGCGAGCCGTTAGCACCAAAGGAAAAATGATCGAAAGAACTATTTTCAAAACGGTTGCTCGAATAAATCTCGAACGGCACAGACGGCTTACCAAACCAGAACAATGCTGTATCCAGCAGGTGCGACCCTAGGTCGGGCAGTACACCCGCACCTTGGTCACGCCAAGCCGAATCACGCACCAAGCGTGCTGTACCGTTGCCGTAAAACATGCGTACGCAATAAATTTTACCTAGTCTTCCTGACTCGATAGTTTTCTTCATGCGCACAAAATGTGGCTCGAAGCGATGGTTGTAGGCTGTGTAACAGACAACTCCCTTCGATTTTGCAATTCTTGCTAATTCCTCTAGTGCATTATTATCGGAGGCAAACAAAGGTTTCTCAACCAGAAGGTGTTTACCGTTACTCAGCAGATGAGTCAGCAGTTCGAGTTTGACGTCATCTGGTGTACATACCAATGCAGCATCAAAAGTACTGAGTGGAACATCTGCCAGCGACTTGTAATCTGCCTCAGCGTGAACGGGATCAACAGTCGCAACAACTTCTTTACCTGCAACAGCACGTCGTTTAATACCTTGCACACCCAGACCTACAATGATGACACGCATCATGGTCTTACTGCCCCTCATAGCGGTAGAGTGTATGGGTTTCGACACGATGAATCTTCTTGGCTACAGCTTCAGGAAGTACTGGCCAGTTACCGTCATACTCGCATTCAACACCGGCGGCCATACAACCAAGGATGGATGCAATCACTTCATTCTTGGTGGCGATCATGGCCAGTGTTGCATAGGCAAGCATTGCATCGCCTGCGCCAACTGCGTCAACGACCTGCTCTGCAAAACTGTCAATGGAAAAGAAAGCTCGAATATCTTCCGCTGGTCTTATGCGATAGGTTATGATGCCACGCTCTCCAAGCTTCAGCATGAGTGTCTTGCTCTTTGAGCGTTGATGAAGTTCTTGAGCCAGTGGGCGGACAACGGATTCTTGATCGCCGAGTGCAAATCGGGCCTCGCGCTCGTTGGGCGTAATCAGGTCGAAACCTTCAAATTCAAGGATATTACCCCAGCGGCTCGCTACCTGACTGTCCGCAACACGGTAAACACCGTCCGGGATGGCAGAAGTCAATTCAGGAATCGTGTGTTTATTAAATATACCATGTCGAAAATCGCTGAATACTATCGCGTCAATCTTTGTCTCTGTAATCTGCTTCTTAAGAAGTTCTACATTCTTGTTGGAAATAGAGCGGTTATCGAGAGTATCGAGTTTTAACAGGCGATAGCCTTCAGCAACGATCGCATTTTTATTAGATGTTGGCCGCGTTTCGTCGATTATGTATTTAACCTCTACACCAGCTTTAGCCAAGTCTGCCAAAACAAAATCTTTGTGTGCGTCGTTGCCGAGCACGGTGGAAAACGTCACCTCTGCGCCCGCAGCCTTGAGATGTTTTGCAACGATTGCAGCACCGCCTACATAGTCGACCTTTTTTTCGAACAGTACACTCATGGTAGGCGTCTTAGTCATACCGCCGATCATGCTGCAATATGTGTAACTGTCAACAATCGTGTCACCGACGACATGAACCTTGATATCTTTGAATTGTTCGAGTGTATCATTCAGGTCGCCAAAACTTATACCTTCTGCCTCCATCAAGGTCATCAGCTTTTCAGTTGCAATTTTAGGGGGAGAGAGTTCAATCAGTGACGAAGAAGAGTAAACAATATCACCCGGGGTGAAAATAACTTCTCCACCATAGGTCTCTAGGACATCCATTTCTTCCTGGGTCCTTGGGAGTACTCCACTACTGGAATATTCGTAGCCCTTAGCGAAGAAGTCGGGCTTGATGATGCTCAGGTTTTGGAGAGGCGTCGCGTCACGGTCGATGATAACGTAATCCACCATTTCGAGTGCAGCAAGGTTGATGGCACGTATATCTTCTGGAACATAGGGTCGAAAATTAGCCTTCGTTATGTGCTCGTCAGCAGTCAGGCTGGCAACGAGAATATCACCCTTGGTCTTTGCGTAGAGCAAATGACGAACATGGCCAGGATGAACTACGTCAAACGTGCCATGACACATGATTACTTTGGCCTGACGCGGTCGTTCGCCAATAATTGCGCAAAGCTGTTCTACTGTCTTGATTTTTCGGTTAACTAGACTTTTACTCAATTGATCCATTCTTAACTGCCTTTGGGTGATAATGTTGCGAACCAAGTCTTGGTGGCCTTGGCGATGGTTTCTGCTTCCCATAGAGGTGCGTTACGCCAATATTCAATATTATCTAGAATGTGACCTACACCTTCTTCAAAACTGACCTGCTGCGCCCATCCAAGTTGAGTCTTTATTTTTGTAATGTCTGCCCATGTGCAATCCGGTTCGCTAGGACGCTTTGGGATAAATATCACGGGCCCACCCAGCAATTCGACCAGACGATTGACACTTTGGGGATTGTCGGCACCCAAGTTGTAGATTTCTCCAACATGCTCGGTTTCTGCTGCCTTATAGAAGGCGTTGGCAACATCAGTGGCATACAGGAAGTCACGTGATTGAGTACCATCGCCCACGACCGTAAAAGGCTTACCTTCAAGTTTTTGTTTGAGAAAAACACCGAATACGGCCCCGTAGGCACCAGAGGTGCGTGACCGTGTACCATAGGCGTTGAATATACGAATCGTATTAACTGGTAAGTTATAAACGTGATGCCAATGAAAGCATGCCTGCTCACCTTGATATTTGCTCAGTGCATAAGGGTACTGCGGCGATATCGGATGTTCTTCGTTTGTTGGCACGCTCGCAAGGCCATAGCAGGATGATGATGAGGCATAAACGAACTTTTTCACCCCGGCGTGTCGTGCACACTCGAGCATGTTTGCTGTGCCTTGAACGTTAGCTGACATGTACTCTAGAGGTTGTTCTATAGAAGGCACGATATCGCCAATTCCAGCAAAGTGAAATACAAATTTAGCGTCCTTGAACAAAGTGTCACCTGGTTTGAAGCTTCGAATATCACGTTGTAGAAATGTTAGTTGCTCGACTCGATGATGAGCGATATTTTCTTCTCGACCACCTACAAGGTTATCGATTACTCGAACTTCAAAACCTTTGTCGATGAGCAAATCCACCATGTGGCTTCCAATAAAGCCAGCGCCACCAGTCACTATAGCAATAGGACGGTGCATCATTTTGCGCCGACTGCCTTCATTGTTGCGATATTGAAGTACTTATCATCATCGAAACTATTAGGTAGCTTTCCTTCGCTAAAGGCTTTGCAAAGATCACGGACAGCATCTTCAACAGTGTATTTCGGCACAAACCCAAGCTCGCGCTTTATCTTTTCTGAATTAATATGATAGGATCGCATGTCGTTGCTTTCTGTAATTTCGATCGGAATGCTGCCCTTTTCTGGATAGATTTCTTCTACTACCTTCTTGACCGTTTTAGCGATTTCCAAAATGGTCATGTTGTGGAAACCAACGTTAAACCTCTCGTTGGCAACCTTTTCGGTGGACGCCGTGAGTAATAGCTTACAGGCATTGACATAGTCCTGAATATGTAAATTTGGGCGCATCTGTTCTCCACCAAAAACGGTGA
>ENA-OSJC01001375-OSJC01001375.1-marine-metagenome-genome-assembly--contig:-NODE-1375-length-20128-cov-8.002344_pt1 | contig 20128 bp, 24 predicted proteins | sample MGYA00237885_ERZ534234 | MGnify/ENA primary metagenome ERZ534234 (study PRJEB26413, sample SAMN06343907) | marine metagenome | isolation source: coastal waters | place: Atlantic Ocean: West Antarctic... | reverse complement strand
CTCATTCCCCTCCACTTATGTAGACCATTATTGCTACCTCTCACTGTTTACAAGGCTTGTCAGTGACAAGGATTTCTATTTAACAACTCTTAAGTGTTTATCCTCCTCACTTATATAGCGCTTTCTTGCTGTCTTCCTTTAGCAGTGCACCATCTCAGTGACCTTTGCTTTGAAATAGGCTTTATAAACTTTTATTACCTCTTCATTTATTAATGCTTTTTCGCCTGTCTCGCCCTGATATAAACCATCTCGGTAGGGCCATATTGGTTATCCACAAGGCTCAAAAGGGTAGTACTTTCGTTAAACCTTATTTTTAAAATATTTATTTACCCTCCACTAATAATGATATTTAGCCTGTCTCCTTTATAAACAGTGAATGAATCTTCAAGACAAAATCAGTTCTAACCTCATCGCCCTACATACAAATGCACGCAGATAATGCACCAACAAGTAAATACCTCCAGATAATGCACCAACAAGTAAATGCACCAGGTGATACACCAACAAGTAAATGCATCCAGATAATGCACCGTTTTAATTCCATACAACTAAATGCATCCAGATGACGCACCACTCAACATACAAATGCACGCCATTGATGAACCACTTGACAAAGAAATGCACGTAGATAATTAACTAATTGATTTTAAACAGATAAAGAGCTAGATAAAGCAGAGCCTATGAGTAGCAGCCCCACAATGAGATGGAATAATATCAGGGAAGCCAAGCGTTATAAGGGCTACAGACATTTGATAAATTAGTGATGTTTTCTAACTCTTCTTTAGCTGTTGCTACTTCTCTCAGCACGCCTTTGTTGAACATTGCTTGCCAAGATTTAGTGTTGCCACAGTTGTTTGAGTAGAATCTATTTCTTCTTGCTACCTTTTTTCTATACTTCATAATTTAATGTTCTCCTTTTTAGTCGTTAATGAATGTTCTTCCTACAAGTAAATGCACGCAGATGACGCACCGTTTTACAAGTAAATGCACCCAGATGACTAACCATTGATAAACAGGGGGCTGTAGCAATGTCTCTTTGGTAGTACTCGTCAAACAGGGAGCTTCAAACCAGAGCCTTATTACTTTGGTGTGGGCCAGGGAGTTTAAGGTTGATCTAATTACTATGAAAGACGAATACTATTAAAGAAACATCACTTCCTACTCTATATACAGAATCGAACGAACTCGTTGGTACAAGCGGAATTCGGTGGAATGGTATTTCCTACTATGTATATGTAATCGGGCGAACTCAGCTTATAGAAAGGGATTTACCGGAATGGGTTATTGATACTTTTGCTTACCCTACATAATATATAGTGATTCCAACGAACTCCATGTGTATCAAAGGATTTGGATGTATAGGGTCTTAATACTTTTGCTTACCCTACATACTATATAGTTAATCGGACGAACTCCGCTAATAGCAAGGGATTTACCGGAATACTATTTACCTTCCCTCACTATGTATACAAAATATGGCGAACTCAGCTCATATCAACTGATTTGGATGTATGCTATCCCATACTACTGTGCAAAATATGATGGAAGCCCTTTGTGGCAAGGCATTTGGATGTATAGTATTTAATGCTCCCTCCTACTATGTATACAAAATCTGACGGAAGCCCTATGTAGTAAGGGATTTGGATGTATGTTATTCCCTACTATGTATACAAAATATGCGTAGACCTTCTCATATCAATCTATTTGGATGTATCTCATTTATCTTGTCTATAGACTTAACCAGGAATCGTTGATAAGGTATGCTTTAAGCAGTACGATTTAAGATTTTTTAATCACTTTTTAGGGTCAAATCAGCCGAATCGCTTGATATCAGTGCTTTACAGACTGAAATTTTAAAGTGCCCCATGTAGGTTGCAAAGGGTTGCACTACGAAAGTCGTGTGGCGGTACCTTAAAATGCGTCCTAGGGGCATTCCTGTTTCATTAGATAGTGCTATTTTGAACATATCCAAATATATGGGTATTTTCTTAACGATAATTTAAGCATTCAAGAATGGATCTTCTGGATTAATATTTCTCAAAGTATCTTTTGCTTTCTTAAGTTTATCTTGGATATATTTCTGATAAAAGATATGAGCTTCTTCTTCAGATTGAAATGTTCCTAAAGTTAAAACTTCTTCTGAATCATAATTTCTAGCTCGAGCATAATATTCATAAGTGTTCTTTTGTTTAGTTCCTCTTTTCTTTTTATCGATGATTGCTCTGTAATTCTTTATAGCAATTCTTAGTTTAGTAATTTGTGATAATGGTTGTTTGTGCATTAAATTTATTCCTTATTGTTGTATTAAATTGATGTGTTAGTTATTTGTTGTTATTGCAAACAGACAAATATTTAGTTAAAAATGGTGCTCTGAGAGCCACTGATATCAATGCTTCCAGAGGGTGTTTTTTAGTGTTTTTAGCTATCTTGTATTTCTTAAAAAGTGCCCTTCTAGCTCCCACTGTTTATAGGGTGTTTGAAGGTGCTGTTTTTGGCATTTCTCCAGATTGATTTCAGGCAAGCTACCCTACCTTGGAGAATTTAAATCGCTTAGAGAGTCGCTACCGAAAACAAATATAAGGCCATTTTTCTATAGTTATTTATTAACTTTTATTGTATGGCGCCATCTGTATTTTATTTAAGAAAGTTCGGTAAATGTGTGCATATATAGAAGCTCGGTAAACTTATTTTAAAGAGCCTAAGTTAGCTATAATCTATACGCACACTCGGCAACTCCTGTAATTAACTTATAACTTAAAAAGCTATACGCACACTCACTTAGAAGACACATACCTATTAAGTAACTGTGCCGATAGAAATCTCTTGTATCCCTTGCTACACTTGGGAGACAGCCTATTTATCAAAATAAAGCATTTTACAAGAAACCTCAATAATCCAGGTATTTCTAACGCTTATTACTGTTGATTACATGAAAAAGCATCGTTAAGGTAGCTATGCGTAAGAACCTAAGCTCTATCTTTAGATCTCATGTGATTACCAATTACATTGGATTACACATAAAACATAAAGGATACTTAGCTGTTATAAAGTTGTATTAGCAGCAACTATTAACATAAGAAAGCCCTAGTAATGTAATAGCTTATCCACTAGATATCTCTAACGATTGTTACATAGAGATTACATAAGAAGACTAAAGGTCTACCAAAGATGTACTAAGGTTCTAATCTTGTTTGTTAAATGATAGTAGTAACTAAATAGCTATCTTCTCTTCTTTAACTTAATAGGCTTACCAACTTTAAATAGTTTCCTTAATAGATGTCTCATGTACTTGCTTCTAGGTTTGCTCAAATAAATAATCCTCTCAGTTTGTTAATCAGTTTATAAGTCAGTGTTTTCTTCTTTCTTTTAGTTGCTAATTGCTTTTGTATAGACTCAGGAGTTCTCACCAGACCTAGAGAATGTTTATTTCCTAGGTGAGCTTTTAGTAAATTATCTATATGCTCTTCAGTTCTTTCATAAGCTTTCATTGATTTAGATATCTTGTTTCTTATTGCTATAGTTCTTTCAAATACACCTCTAGGCATAGTCATTATTTCCTTATAAATAGTTAGTAAATATGTGGTTATTAGTAGTTAATAAAGTGTCACAAAAGTGTCATAAAACTGTAACATTTGTGGTTTAAAAACAACACTTTGCGTGATAAAACAAAAGGTTAGGGAGAGTTAAATTAGGTTGAAATAAGGGCTACTTTAGAAGACCAATATTAGTCTTTAGCAGCCATGGAATCACCCCGGTATAAAGACCAATCACTGAGCAATCCAGAGTTGAACTTAGGTAATTAAGGTTATCCAGGGAGGACTCAAGATGCTTAGTTTTCTTATATCTTCCTGTTGAAGTATTAAGAGTATCTATGATGATTAGATCTGCTTTGTGTTGAACATTATTCTTAATCCACCTATCAACCTCTTCCCTTTTCATGAGTAACAACTTATCAAATCTTATGTCTATGTTCTTAGTCTGATAATTGCTTATGCCGGCTTTCTTTAATAGGTTATTAAATCGAGTGAAAGATTGACTGAGATAGTTATTGAAAACAAACACAACACGTTTACCTTTAAGTGATTGAGCTATTGCTACATCAATACCTAACTTAGAGTTCTTATAACCAGTACGGCCATTAATAATCTTAATTGTATTCAATGTAGATTTACTCATAAAGCATTCAGATACTTAAGGTCATCTGTCATCCCATGCTTCTTCAGTTGAGCTTGGAGCCACTTAGCATCTTCCTTGTTTGGCTTATTGCAATCATCAAACATCGCTAGTAAGTCACCGAAGTAAGCCACTAGATTCTCAGGTGATTCTTCAGGAGTCCAGAGATTGTAAGATTGTTCCAGGGAGAACTCAGGTTCAACATAGGTTCTGGATTGAAAGACTTCTATGGTCTTATCAGGGTCGCCATCATGTTCATATAACAAGTCACTATCTTTTAACGCTTCATAGATATCGTTAACATTAGCAACATCCCAATTAAGATGAACAGCGCCAGTCTCTATCATAGAGTCAAAGCCTTGGTCGTGATAAAAGACATATTGCTCATCTTCTTTAAACTCAGCTATACCGCATGAACCACAACAAGTGTGTCTCTGTTTAGCAGCAATGCCTTTATCGTTTATTAATTGAAAAGCTTTATCTAATCTTTCCTGTAGTGATTCATAAGTTGATTGATATGGTTTTAGATTCATTATTGTTATTCCTTGTAGTTAAATTGAAATGTGATTCGTTGATTGAAAGCTAGAGCTCAACCATCCACTGCGAGTAAATGGCTGAGTTAGCCCGGAGGAATAAAGGGTGAATCAGACCCTTCATTACAGTTTGGATATTCAAGACCGTCCAAACCAAGCGGTGAATACTGAAAGTGGTATTTAATAAGGCGTTAAAGAGAGCCACAAAATATAGGTATATGGAAAGACTCACACGATTTTTTTGAAAGTGTTTATTCTTCTCATTACTTGGTGTATTACCTTTAAGCGCTCTATATCCTAGAGGTGGTGAATTAGATATCTTCCTTAAGTCTGTGAATTATTATTCCTATACTGTGACTATGGAAAGCTTCTTATTCCTAAGCTGTGGGTACGGGATTCATCATTCCTATGGTGTGTGGATGGGAAAGGTTCTCTTCCCTGAAGGTAGTGGTGAATCAGTCCCCTTCCCTTATGGTGTGGGTGAATCAGTTTCCTTCCCTTATGGTGTGGGTCTAGATCTTGTTTCCTATACTGCTAGTCGTGTGGGTCTAGCTTCATCGGTTGCTATGTCCTAGTAAAGGTGGTCTAGAATGGTCAGTGTTTATGCGGTAGTTAGATGGTCTACTTCCTGAAGGTAGTGGTATTAAATATCACTCCATCAATAACGTATTAATTCCTGTGGCGCCAGAGATATACACATAGTAGGGCGGAAAAATAAATTCATTACTGTCTATAGAATAAAGACTTCTCTCAGAACCGTACGGGGAGAACACATCACTTACGTATATAGTTACCCGTTTAAATTTTTGTGGTAAAACATTTGATCTCTTATTCCTGTTACGGGGGTAATGCTAAATGACAACTGAATCCACAATATCTGAGGATAACCTGTGATTAGTATTATCTTTCTTAATGATTGAATAGCTTTCATTAGAATGGTCAAACATTAGTCAGGTGTTTCTTTGGGAATATAGATATAAGGGTTAGATAATTTAAAGCTCTTAGAGGACGATTATGACGTTCAAATATATTTAAAATAGTGTCACTGGGGTATGGTTAGCAAATGCCAAAGTAGTTACTATTGTAGTTACTTATTGATAATTTAGGTACTCTAGAAAAGCTAAAACCCTCTGATATCAAGGGTTCTAGTAGTTTGAGATGGTGGAGCTGGGGTGAACCATCAGTCACTATTATGATATCTAGTGATGTCTAACATACCTCCAAATCCCTACTAAAACTGTTTCTTTCTATTCTATGTTGTCTAATTGTGTCTAACTCTATCCAAAGCCAATGTAGTTACTTATGTAGTTACTCTATAAAAATATGTTATTATGCTATTCAAAGGTAACTACAGTTGGAGTTAATTTTTATGGGAAAACTTACAAGTAAATTCGTACAAAATGCACCTTGTCCGCCTGAGTTAAATCGTAAAACTTACTATGATGAATTTGGCTTAATGCTCAGAGTATCAAGAACGACTCAAACTAAACTTTGGTTATATGCTTATCGTTGGGAAGGTAAGAGTACTCAAATATCCATTGGCGCTTATCCTCAGCTATCACTAGCTAAAGCCAGAGAAGAGCGAGATAGACTCAGGTCTATTCTTAAGAAAGGATTGAATCCTAAGGTCACTAAAGAGATAGAGAAGTCTAAAGCCATAGACTCGCAGCAACATACTATTCAATCATTATATGAGAGAGCTTCACAAGAAAGAATCAATGCTTCTACAAGACCTTGGTCGGAAGCTCATACTAGACGAGTAGGATTCATCTGGAAACATTTAAAGCCAATCTATTCGGTTCCCATAGGGAATCTAACTAAGGCAAGACTCAGGGAAACTTTGGTACTCATTGATAGCGAGATAGGAACAGCCACAGCTCAACAAGCTAAACATATTCTCTCAATGATTTATGCTTATGCTGAAGCTAATGAGTATATTCCTCGAAACATCATCAGAGACTTTGCAACCGATCCTGTACTTAGAAAGCCACAAGCTAAAGATGTACAGAAGCACCCTTTTGTTGCCTTGGAAAACTTAGGTCACACCTATTATCTCATCAGGACTTCTAAGGCTTCACTCGCTAATAAAGCTTTCTTGTTTATTCTTTCTTATACAGCTCTTCGTGTTGGCTCTTTAGTTAATCTAAAGTGGAGCGATTACGATGAGATTAAATCAGTATTGATGATTCCAAAAGAAGTCGTTAAGAATAATAGAGCTATTGATGTTCCTTGTGCTGTTCAAGCTAGACAGTTACTGTCAGAGCTAAAGCAATCACAGATGACAATACAGGGAAACAGATGGCGCCATGATATGTATATATTCTCAGAGACTGGTGATAAACCTATTAACGCTGAAACAGGTAGAGTCGCATTCCAAAGACTTCTAAAGAGAAACAATCTTCCTAAGTCGGTGCTGCATGGTATGAGAAGTCAGGCTCTTATACTCTGGTCTAAAGAAGGTTTCCCAGAGAATGCAGTCAATGTAGCTCTTGACCATTCAGTTGTAGGAAGTAGTTCCGTTAGTGATAGATATCTTGGTGAGGAATCATACTTATCAGAAAGACTAACTATGACCCAGTGGATTGCAGATTATTACGATGAACAGATTAAGTTATATCAAGCTTCCTTAACTTAGTTTTTTCATAGATTACCTTCTTGGGTATTTAGTGCCTTTTTTCTCAGGCGTATAACTTCCTAATGTTTTATTATCACCTTCTGTTGCGCCATCATGAAAGCTTGTTATATCAAACCAAAATTGAGCATTATAGAAGTACATTCTACTATCTCTTTCTTCAGTATGATTCTTTAGACCAGAAGGATTATCCTTAAAGCCATCATTATCTGCCCAGTCTTTTTTTAAGTAATCCCAGTCATCATCTTTAAAGGCTGTCACTTTAAAATCCAGAATATCATAAGTCTTTCCGTCTATCGCCTCACACATCTGTGAAAGCAATTCCCATTGAATACCACTAGACTTATCAGCCTCTGACTTAAAGACTATCAACTCAGCATAAATTCTTTTTTCAATGAACTGATACTCAATAGGCACACCTTTAAATGGTACTGAAGTATCTACAGAAGAGTCATTCTTATCAATCACAACACAGTCATCAACAGAGTATCCCCATCCACCACTGATAGGTAATACCAATTCATCAACTTGATTTTGAATGTAAAGTCTTGGGGAGTTTTTATCATCTTTGCTACCACTACTCCATTGCTCAGGTAGTTTCGGTGCTTTAATTTCTTTAGTCATAGTATTTACTTTTCCTCGTCATCATTTGCAGAAAACAAAGCGTTCATCAGTTTTGTATCAGGAGTCCAGTGCCCATCTATCAAATTTTCAAAAGTTGGACAGATTAAATTCTTACCTTTATCAGGATATGGACTTGAGCCATCTTCCATTCTAGCTTCAGAAAAGTCTACATAGCTCAATCTACTTGTTTCATCCTTAACTAAGAAGCGCTTATCAATCAGATAAAAGAGTTCACCTGTTTGTGAATCTGCAAGATGAGATGAAGTACACTTGCCATAATCAGGTAAGTTCTCTTCTGTGTCAGGGATACGCTCTTCAATGATTGGAGGGACTGTGACATCACCTAAGTGAAGCTCTGTAATTCCAAAAGGACTTAAGCTTTTAACAAAGGTTTCGTCATATTCATACTCTACTAACCCTTCATCACCATCGTTAAGCGCTAGCAAATCCTCTTTGGTAAATACCTTCAAAACTTACTTTTAATCTTTTCTTAAGAAGAAAGTATTACCTCGCACAGCACCTACTTCCTTTTCTATCCTAAATAAAGAGCCTAATGCAAAAAGCAGAAGGAAATTTGTCAGCATTGGAGAGTTTATAAATTCCATTATTCCTTCAAAAAATTCCATAATCTAATTCCTCAGTAATTAATAACAGCCATTATTATCACATACCAATAATTCTGAATCATAAATAAACGTTTTTGAACCATCATCTTTTGGAACAACATAGTATTCAGTTTCAGTTCCTGAGTCAGTTCCTTTGACAATTAATCCACTCTCTTTGGCGCCATAAATATTGACCAAACTACCATCAGATTTATAGAAACTATTCATGTCTGATTTAGGACTTGGTGTATCAAATAATCCAGGCCCATCGAAGAGTCCTTCAGCAAAACTTTGAGAACTTATTAGTCCAAATATTCCAAAAGATATTAAGATATTTCTTACAGATTTTATTGAGTTATTTCTTAAAGATTTATTCATAGTTTTATACCCCTTTGAATGTTGTAACATTAATCATAATTATACTCTCTTAATTTAAAGAGTTCTAACAAAAAAGGGACTTATTTTAACCCTTTAATTTTATTTTCAGCCACGGCTCTCTAAGCGATTTAAATTGCCACCTTACCTCTCCTATTCCGAAAAGTGCTGTAGGGCGTTATTTGACCTCTAAATCTTCTAAAATAAGCCACTTCGCTTGATATCAGTGCCTTTCAAGCAATGTCGTATAATCTACTTTAAGTAGTTCCTTAAGACCCTCTGATACCAATGGATTTGGCGTTTTGGTAGGTGCAAAAAATGGCTAAAAAACACGTTTTGAGAAATTTGTCTGATTCAATAAACAGCATATTTGGGCATATGAAAATACACCCAAAATCATAGCTTATTTAGACTAACTTTTCTTCTCATTTAAAGCTTTGAAAAAGGCAAGATTTTGATCTACTAATTCAGCATTAGTCCACCCTATTCTTTCAAATTTATTCCACCATTTTAGAGCCTTCAATCTGGCAGCATATTTACTTGGATGAACACCTAAACTTTTAACAATCGTCTTGCCATTTTTGGTGCAAGCATATTGCGCATTTGATAGCTTATTATTGTAAGGACATTGAGTATATCCTCGCTGAGTAAGAACAGGTTTTTCCCATGGAATAATAGTGATATCTTTATCAAGATTATTTATCATTTCCTCTTGTTCTAAGTTACGAACATCTTCCTCGTAGTGAGCTATGACACTTCGCATCCTGTCACGATAAGATTGCCTAACATCCTCAAAAGAATTCACGCCATGATAGCTTTCAGAAATCTCAGTTCCGTAGAAGAATATTCTAAGGCACCAAGAGTTATTTCGCTTCCTGATACCAGAACAATTCTTCACAGCATTAATAGCTTTAGTTAATCGTATCTTTGCCAAAGTTAATTCAGATGGCTTCTTACCTTTCATACGATTACTCTGAGCTTTAAGAGTTGTAGGCTTACGCTTCTTGCCCTTAAGTGCAGCAGATAATGTTCTGCTTTGCTCACCGGTATATTTATACCCAAGGGTTCCTCTGTCTTCTGCGCCATAAGTCTTGTTGATGTAAGAGCTATCATTAACGACATCTAATTTCTTATGCCATTGAAATTCAGCTTCCCTTAACTCATCACGAGTCTCATGAGTGCTAAGTACCTTCTTAGAGTAATGCTTATGTCCATTAGCTTTTATGTCTTGAGTAATAGAACGAGCACTACCAAAGTATGTTTTAGATTTATGTTCAGGGCGCTCACAACTCCCAACATATTTTAAGTTTGTTTTATGATTCATTGATTCGTATATATACATATTCCCTCCGATTGTGTTTGTAACGCCCACAGAGAAACTCCTATGAAGAACTAGGGTTATCCGTGGGGCTACTAGGTTTGGTTAGTGTTTAGTTGAAGCCTTTGAAAGCTCAACATCTGAATTGACTGACATTGCATCAATAATATCTTCGGGAGACATATCTTCGTTCTGCTCTAAAATGTCATTCCAAAGTTGATGCTCAGGCTCTTCGCCCTCTGAAACTTGCCATTCAGCGCCATCGTCCATAGACTCAGGATAGACAAGTATCTTTTCATTAGCGAAGTCTTTACAGTCTGCCGTAAGACCTTTTATGGAATTGAACACGTCAAGTATCCATTCCACCTCAACTTCTGAGTGACCTAGATAAAGCATGCCACTTTCACGAAGCGTATCAATTGCTTGATCGTGAGCATATATCAGAGTCTCAATGCCGTTGTCATCTGCTTCAGCCAATGCAGTAGAGTTGCTTGGGGCTTCTGCCCACTGGACATAACATCCTCTTGTCTCGATAATCTTAAAAGCTTTATCAAGCATTGCCTTTGTTTCTTTGTAGCCTATTACTTTAGTTTTCTTCATAGTTTCCCTCCAGGGTTTTTATTGTTATAAGTACTTGATTATTGCCAAGCTCTGCGTGAATGTCAGCAGCCAAAGAACCATCAACCATAATTCCTTCATTAAGTATGTTTGAGTTTTCCATCGCCCTTATTGTTTGAGAGATTGCGTTACGCAAATCCAATAAATCATTCGTGTCCATAGTTACGTTCCTCCGTTAGTTAGTTTAGAATTGCTCTCCCTTATCACAGGGTGAAGCGATGAATCAGCAAGCTCCAAGAGAAGCTCTTTTTGTTGAGTCATAACCTTAATCATTAACTCATTCATTTCCTCGTATAGCTTTAGAACACCCTTGCCCTCTGAAGTCCTTGCTAAGAGGTCAACGAAATTCCTTAAGAGACTTTCTAGGGATGTATAGTTGTGGCGCATCACCCAGATACCTCCTTCATTTTCCTCAATAACCCAGGCATGAGAGCCTGAGACTATTCTGTATTGAGAGTTGATGTTTATTACTTTCTTACTAGTGTTTGCTGCTGTCGTCATAATTATTGTCCTCATTGTTGTTAAGTGGTTGATAATCCCAGTAGCCACCACATATTTGCTTGAGCTCTTTTGGGATAGGTGAAGTAACTGATCCAAATAACACTGAATACTTTGAATGTTTGTGCCATTCATTTAGGGCGCCAATGTTATTCATCACATTTTTATTGCTTGGTATTGCTGAAAGGTTTAATGGAAAAACAACCTCATCAAGACTGTCAATCACGATTACTCCGCCCTTAGCAGATAACCTCTTATTACGATTGAGTGTCTTCTTTAATTTCTTAACGAAATCATCAGTAATATCCTTATCGTTTAAATCCAGATAAGCGTTAAAGAGTCTTAGATTTTTTAACAAACCTATATCCCTAAACTCATCTCTTGTTGCTCTGAAGTATTCAAGAAGATATTTAACCTTGTTGTTATTCACAGAGCTGACAAATGCAACTTGTTGAGAAGGGTTTTTCATAGCACAACGAAGTGACCACTCTAGGAGGTCATACGTCAGATCTATGTAATGAGGATTAGCTAAGATAGCTCTCTTCTTAAGCATCACCTCATGGTTCTTAGAACCTTTGGATAGCTTGTCGATAACCTTGTTAGTCTTTTTGGTAATCATGCTATTGCCATCCTTGCCCTCAATGGGCCGTTGATGTCATGCTTTGTCATGTCCACATAGAAAGCTGTATCGCCTTGCTTGAGATGATGACAATTTAGGTCGAAGTGCTTAAACACTCTGACTACCTCACCAACCTGATCGCTCTTAATACCTAGGTTGATACCGGGTGTTATAGAATGATTCTTCTTTAACGTCTCCATGGCATCTGCTGTATAGAAAACTACATTGGCGCAATCATCTAACTCATTGTCGATAAGCTTATGAGCATCCATGAGAGAGCTTGTGTAGTTAGTCCTACATGAGAAGCCATTTTTGCTGAGACTAGCCATAGCTAACTCAATGTTAGTCACAAGGGTTTTGTAATGAACTTGCTTCATCTATTCGCCCTCCTGTTCATTCTTGAGTTGTTCAAAGATTGACTCTTCAGGATTAACCTCAAACTTCTTAGGTCTTACTGGTTGAGATATGGTGTCCACTAAAGTGTTTAACTTGTCATCATTAAGCGTTGTTGAAGTGGCGCCAGTAGGCTTATTGGTTTCTTGCAGTGATTCAAATAGATCTTTCTTAGTCATGTAATACCTCCGTAGTATTGTTAGTTAATGGTTCGTCTAGTCGTCCCTCAGATTGGGTTTCCACATATCCGCAGATAACTTGCCAAAGTTCATATGCTTGTCTTGTAAGTGGGTTGGTGTAAACATCAGTTGTGCCTAGCTTCTGAAAAGTAAACTGAAGTGGCTCACAAGTTTCCTCAAACTTATCAATGTGTGGGTTATCCAGACAGAGCTGATAAACCGCATACATCAGATTTGGAACCTCGTCTGTGAATGTTTCATTAGCAGTGTCTCCAATTTCAAACTCTCTAAGTTCGAGCATATTGGGAACTGATATCCCATGTGATTTACACCACTTGGAAAATAACTTGCAGCCTTGTTTTTCATCTAGGTGTTTTAAGATGTAGTCATGTGTTTCTTGATTCATGTTCATGTTCAAATTTATTACCTCCGTGTAAAAGTTGCGCCCACAAAGAATCCTTGGTCTTACTTTGGGTAATCTGTGGGGTTACTTGGTTATTGTTTAGTTACTTAATCCCAATCAATGGAATCAGCTACAGCCTGTATCAAATTGTCTCTTAAGTTTAGTGAGCCATCATCGCCTAAGACCTTATCTGTCTGCTCACAAATCTTATCTATTAAGGTGATTACTTTCTTCCCGTATTCGTCCTCAACAGCTTCATAAGTTTCAATCCATTCTTGCTCTTCTTGATTCATAGTTTTAGTTTCCTTATGTAGTTTAAAAAGTTTTACTGCTTGATGAGGTATAACCCTCTTCCTGGTTGGTTGATTTCCTTTGCAAGAACAACCTTCCATTTGTATTTATCAAAAGTTGATTTAACAGTTGGAGATTGAAGCTCACGATTTAACAGCCTTGACTTAACCTTTACAAGTTTGCCTAGGTGTTGAAAGCTTATTTCACTCACATCAGAAGTGCTTAAGAACCTGACTAAACTTTCTCTCTTAGAGTTAAGTTGTTTTTTGTCAGTGTATTTAAGCTCCCTAGTTGGAGTTTCTGCACTTGGAAATAGTCTGTCTAGGTTATGCACTAAAAGATTCCAGTCCATCGTTGTGTGAAGTGTCATCTCACCGCATACACCGTCCTGACCAACATTCCTTATAGCGCCACGGCTGACGAGCTGCTTAAACCAACGAAGCTTACAACCATCGGCTACCTTCTTGTATTCATCAGGTAAATCATTGTTCTTCCTGATTTTGCCAATATTAGAGTCTTTAGCTTTTACCCTTTTGGCGCCAAGAACCTGAGCCACATATACATGAGTAGGCTGCTGAAACTCATTGAATGTAAAGATGACATTGCATTGGTTATAGTTGTTACTTCCAATTCCAACGCCCCAATAGATTGAGTAAACATCACGACCTTTAAAGCTAGTTGTGTCAGGACTATCTTTCATTGGTGTATATGGCATAACCCCACGGTCAACTAAAAGTAAGTGAGAAACTATAAGAACCTTGTCACCTTCCTTTGTGTGAGACATGACCATTTCCTTTATCCATTCAGCATAATCAATACAGGCTTTCTGCCTTTGGATTGTAGGTAGCTTTTTAATGTTGTTAATAGCTTCAAAAAGCTTTGGTGGTTGTATGTGGTTGATGGTTAATTTTGAGTAGTCCACAGTCGGGATATCCTCAACAAATTTGCCACCAGACATATGATATAAATCAATCAAGTCGCTTGTTGCATCAAGTATCACTAAGTTTGTTTCCACCTTAAACTTACATAGATAACCTATGAAAGACCTTGGCTCTCGCCTAGACAGAAACATATATCCCATTGAACAAGCTCTAAGAAACTTACACACCTCAGCAAGACTGTCATAATATTCACCGGCATATTTAGACTTAAAGTCAAAAGACTCCATATCAGATAATACCTTTTGAGATGTTGGGTCTAACAACAGATCAACTGTGTTGTCCATGGTTTTACCATTAAGACTAAAAGACTGTTCCATACCAATGTCGACTTCAGTTAGAAGCTTGATAGCCGGATGCTCTTTGTTCTGAGCCATAAGGTAATCACGCATCGCCTTAATCTTTGATGGAGTCATAGTTACAAGCTCAACAAAGTCAGGTGTTTCATCAACGAATATGACATCTCTAGGCTTACCCTCGAACATCCTAACGCCATTGTCTTTATTCCCCTCAACCTCATCGTTCCATTTTGAATGAGTAAAAACTGTAATGCGTTTAGCCTTTACTTCTTCTCTGGAAGTCAGTGTGGGAGTAAATAAATACTTACCCTTAATGTCTGATGGTCTGTGAAGTTTTTCATCATGGAAGCCTGTCCATACACCGACATCATCCTCGCTCATAAACTCATCAGCAATTAACATCTGATAAACATCCTCAGCGTTACGAACCTCATTGACAACAAATGTTGCTGTAAAGGTAGGGTCACTCAAACACTTGGAAATTGCATAAGCAACTGCCGATACTGTTTTAGATGAACCTGTTGGCGCACTAATAACATTGAATGTCTTTGGCGGTTTGTTCTGCCTAGTGTCATCCATTGCTTTATTAGCTGTGTTATATAAAAGCTCTGCCACAGCATAGTTAAGAGGACTATTCTTACGTCCCTGACTATCAGCTATTCTTTCCAAGGCTGAGTCAAAGTGTGTTTCAATTTGTTGCATTTAAAATACTCCGTTTGTTAGCTAACAGAACCTCTCTCGAAAGAGTTGAAGTGTTGCTACGATTAGTTTTTCCATTTGTAACGGGCACAGATAAACCGCTCATAGAGCTGAATAAATTTGCTAATTACTTAATGGTTGTTTGTTACTTGAAAGCTATGTGAGTGGCGACTCTAGGCACTTACCTCTTAGCTTTGGTATTGCTTAATAGAACTTCTTACGTTGTTCTACTGGCTGACGACTGACATGGTTAAGTTGTGGCATCACATTCTCAACCCAATCATTTAAAATCTTTCCAGAGTAAAGCGTTAAGCGTGAGCTTAGAACTTGTCCTTTAGGAAATAACGATTGCTTTATGTACAAATAAATTGTTGATTTACCCATGCTTAAGATGTCTGAAATCTCAGCTATCTTATACATTTTGTTTTCAAACAATTGATTGGTGTCATTTGTTTCAGCTTGTAATTCATCTTGCATATATTTACCTCGCTTGTAGTTTGTATCTATCAGCACTAATACGAATTCGTATAGAACTAATAGAGGTTAAAAAATGAGAGTTAATCTCTCGGTTATCGATCAAGTTAATGACCAAATCTTTGTGAGTGATAAACATTAAGATGTCATCTACTCGTTATTCTTTTCCTTATCTAAAACTAACTGCACAGATGGGATTAGCACTATTACAAAGCCTATATCTATGCACCTCATACAACAGTTTGTGGAAGTCATTTCGCTAGGCACATTTGAAGAGTCTTAACCTGTCCCTACACCTATTGTATATTTTGAGATTTGACCCTCTGTCAAAGCCCATTAAATGGGGCAGTTAATGCAAGTAGGGCTATCTCAGAGCACAACGCAACTATGCACCTTCCAGAGCGGTGCCAACTCAACTATGGGCTAGAACGCTGTACTTTCGCTGGGAAATACTTAGCGAATGAAATAGAAATGCTGGCCCCACCAGTCCTAAAATTAAAGAACTCTTAAATCCCCCTACAGAACCATAAGGATATCGAGCCAAGCTATGGGGCTCTCAGGGCATTTTTAGCATTAACATAACTTACAAAGCCTATAGTTACGGGCTATTTTGGTGGCCCCATTATGGGAAATACCGCACACCCCTTGTAAGCTCCCTATATACCTACTGTATATTTCATTTCACCGAATCAAACACTCAGTGTTTATAAGGGTTTTCAAAGCTATTTTTAGGACTGTGCCGAATTCACTTTCTATTTCACTTCCTATGCTACTAAGCCTATAAGGATATGAACCTCTGAACCCCAGTGTTTACGCCACTCCTACTTTCTAAAATTAACTGAAAGGCTATAGTTACGGGCTTTATCGCCGGGAAATCGTGTACACTAAATTGTCTTGTAACTTAATGATTCTATTAAATATTTTTTAGCCACTCTTACTCCTACTGGTTAATGGCAGATCAAATCAATAAGCGTTAATGATTAAGCGCCATCTTAAGAGCTCTTGGTGTACATGTTCTGAACCCCAAGTAAAACTATCAATCTTATTTCAAACAGAGCTTTTCAAACTCAGGGTAGGACTATCCCTCACCCGACCAATTTAAATCGCACCACGAAAATAAAATAGCATCTCAAAAGCTGTAACCCTTGCTACCACTGCCTTTCAAGCCATTTCAGTCAAATCACTCAAATCCCTTGCTATCAGAGGGTTGTAGCGTTTGCATATAATCTAAACGTGTTTTAAGTAAAGTTTGTTAGTTACCAAAACTCTTCCATCTACTAAGCCTAATATGCAGAATTAAAAGTAAGGCGCTATATCAACGTCCTAGACAACATCGGCGACCTCATCACGCATTAGCCTTCTTGCCTAAAAGCACAGGGTGTTTTCATTAAAGAGAAACATCTGTATTTACTAGGCTCTAGCTCATTCAGGGTAAGTCACCATGGGCACTCACATTTACAAACCCTGTAAGTTATCAATTAAGTTAATTAAGTCTGATCTCCATGTGTAATAAGAGTCTTTAACCAAGTCCTTTAAATCTTCTTTCTCGTACTTGGCTACATCCTTAACTGACATGTCGAAGTATCCAAAACATAAGTGTGGTGTTTTATAATCTCCTACTTTTGCTTTTGCTGCTCTTGCTCTGTCAAAGTAGTTGGTTGTGTATTCGATACAATCTGCCACCAATGTGTTGCCATCTAATGTCTTTATTACCCAGAAGCTGTTGTTGCCTGACACTGCCATTTCGTAGCTGATGACTGGTAACTTTTTGCAGTAGTCCTTAGTTCCTTCTGTCCAAACATATGTGCCTTCGCCTTCTACCTTGAAACCAAATTTGTTGTTTGCTGCCTGTATCACTGCTTCTTTGTTTCTTAACGATGAAGCTTTTGTGATTTTGTTTTTTACGTTCATAGTTTTACTTCCTCCTTAATCATTTATTTTTAAACGAGCGAGTACGCCTGTAGCTAAATATCTTTTAGCCAAAGTCTCTTGCTGCTCTTCTCCTTTTCAACCCAATGCCCTTCCCTTTCAACCCTACTATCGAATAAATAAATTGTCTTGTAACTTAATGATTGTATTAAATATTCTCAGAAACTTTTTAGATTCACGGATCTATCCACAAGCTCTGAAAGCTATTACTTTCGTTAAGAGAATTAATTACCCCTTCAATCCAACTATCGAATCCAAAAATTGTCTTGTAACCTTATGATTCTATTTAATCTTTTCAGTCATTTTTCTACCTCACGGATCTATCCACAGGCTCGATTGGCGCATACTTTCGTTAAGCATCTTTTTTATCTATACATTTCCTCCTATTTGTTTATTACCTTTCAACACTAATAAAGAATTTCTAATGTCCTACTACTACTAATATCGAATCCTAGAACGCAGTCATATCAACTGTCTCAGCCCATGGTCTAATAAGACCCTTTGATAGTCACTGTTTACAAGGCATACGAATTGCCTACGTTTTAAGCAGTTGGTGATACTTTTTACTTATCAGCACTACTTACGCACCTTCCAGGGCAAAAATAATTTCACTGATATTTACAAATCAGACTGTTTTAGTCCATTTGGCGACCTATATTGGCGCTCACATTTCTAGAACCCCCGTAAACCCTAGTGTTTGTCGTGTACACCGAAGTCTAAGCGAACGCAAACGAAGTCCAAGTCGCTGGGAAATCGTTAGCACACCTTATATATCTAATGGAGGTGAGCGTTTTTCACCCCAACTTCTCGCTGATACCAAGGGTTTCCAAGGAGGTCATCTTGATGCGATTCAGTCCCTCCCTGAGAGCCCTATGATTACTGCTTCTTAGGCTTCCTTTGCTAAAGCTTCGGCTTCCTCGTAAAAGAAACCCTGTGCTGAACAAGATTCTGAGTCTGGCAACTCATCGTAAGACAAGGTGCAATCTGCACTTACCAACTTCGGCAGTAAGATATCCTTCGCATCAAATGCCAAGGTGATTCCATCTTCCCTCGAGGTGGCGCCATTCATCGTTGCAGCTAACTCAAAGTAATCGATCCCTCCAAATACGCCATAACCTTCATACGCATCTTCAAAGTATTCGTTACCAACGTTGTCAATCAACTTCACTGCCGGTACATCTGCTCCTGAATAAACATTCGCAATTGATTCGTTAGTGTCGCTTGTTACCCATGAAAACATTCCCATGATTTGTATCTCCTATAAAATTAAAATATTTACTTCCTCTTCACTCTTAATGATTTTCTAGCGTTAAGGCCTGTGTTAATCAGCCTTTAGCCATACAACATTCTCAGTTCCTTCCTACTTATTTAGGCTTTATTGCTACCTCCCTTTAATACCAACGATACTGAGGTATTTTGGTTTCTATTTATAAGCTCTTTAGTCTCATTCCCCTCCACTTATGTAGACCATTATTGCTACCTCTCACTGTTTACAAGGCTTGTCAGTGACAAGGATTTCTCATCACAGTCTTTTACCTCCTCACCTATTAGAAACATTATTGCTACCTCGCACTGGTATCAACGCTTGTGAGCGATAATGATCTCTATTTAACAACTCTTAAGTGTTTATCCCTCCTATTAATAAAGCACTTTCTTGCTGTCTCCCTTTAGCAGTGCGCCACCAGACGTACACATTTATCTTCTCTACTTATAATGATATTTAAGCGTTAAGCCTTATCATCACTACTTCTTATCAGGGACGTATTTACTTATCCCTTCATACTTAAAGGTTTTCTGGCGCCAAGCCTTTCATAGCAACTGCTTTGGTTTGACCAAATTACTTTCCTCCTCATACTTAAAGACTTTTTGACCGAATCACTTATAAACAGGGTCTATATCCTCAAGACATATTTACTTTCCTCCTCACTTATAATGATATTTTGGCGTTAAGCCTTTCATATCAATAACCTTGGTTTACTCATAATTACTTTCTCTCTCACTTATAATGCTTTTCTGACGTTAAGCCTTTCATATCAACTACTTTGGTAGGGACGAAATTACTTTGCTTCCTACTTATTCAGGCTTTATCTTGTCTTGCCCTATGTAACAAGGCTTGTGAGATATAATGATTACAATCTTTACTTTCCTCCTCACTTATAATGATATTTTGACGTCAAGCCCTATAAACACTGGGCACATGGTCAACGCATATTTCACTGTCAGCTATTCAATCTTTTTTTACCTCCTCATACTTAAAGGTTTTTTAGCCAAGTCGCTCTCATATCAGCTATCTTGGTAGGGACGTTTTTATTTTCCTACTCATACTTAAAGACTTTTTAGCTGAATCCCTTTTGTAGTAAACGTTAGAACTCAAGACATAATCAGTTCTAACCTCATCGCCCTACATACAAATGCACGCAGATAATGCACCAACAAGTAAATGCATCCAGATGACGCACCAACAAGTAAATGCATCCAGATAATGCACCGTTTTAATTCCATACAAGTAAATGCACGCCATTGACGCA
>ENA-OSJC01001372-OSJC01001372.1-marine-metagenome-genome-assembly--contig:-NODE-1372-length-20165-cov-6.854092_pt1 | contig 20165 bp, 28 predicted proteins | sample MGYA00237885_ERZ534234 | MGnify/ENA primary metagenome ERZ534234 (study PRJEB26413, sample SAMN06343907) | marine metagenome | isolation source: coastal waters | place: Atlantic Ocean: West Antarctic... | reverse complement strand
CTTCACGCAACACCTTCAAGCGATCTAACTCTTTTTGCTTTTTATCAGGACTCAGTTTGTAGAGCCGACCATTGCCTGCATTCACTTCAAAATTACTCATCACACATCTCCGTGTTGTATTTGGACTTGCATTGCGCCCGTGGTTCTTCTGAAGGAAGAAAGGGACTCATCTTGGTTTAACACTTCATCTTCGCCACCCAGAAATTCAAAGGCTTGGCGGTAGTCGATAGACGGTGTCTTCATGATTACCTTGACCGTTGTCTTGCCATTACTGACTGAACCTTTGTACCGCTCAGCGATATCTTTTTTTAGCGACTCACTGGTTTTGCCCAGTACATCTAAGGTTTGTAGGTCGTCACCAATCCGCGACTTGATGTCGGCAATCCTGTCCTGCATTGCTGTCAGTCGGTTCAGCTCTTCATCCGTCTTGATGACTTCTGGCGCGTTAACTTCGATGTTTTTAACGTGATCAGCGCGAGTGACTTCATCTCGATGCTGCTCGGCAATCCAGTTGTACCAGCATTGATAAAGATCAAGTCGGCTGATCGTTCCCTTCGCTGGCTGGGGCAAAAACTTGCGGCTCAGTAGCTCCGTCAGGAAGTCTTCTTTTCGGGGAACTCGTTCCAACGTGTATTGCGGCTCGGCGGTTTCGTTCTTCGCTAAATAGCAAATAAAATCACACCACTCTGCATCCAGAACTTCCATCTGCATGTAGACCTGCATCAGGTACATGCTGCGCTTGGGCGAGAAGATAGAATAAGGCTCTTTTGTGTACTGCGGGAACGGACATTTGATTTCAACACAACCATCGAGACCGACGAGTCCATCTGGCGATGCTGCGATAAAGTCATACTTAGGATGAACAACAAGACCCGTCTCTTCGACAGTGTAGCCTTGCAGATCTTCCAAGAAGATTCGTGCGTGATCCTCCATCATCTGCCCGTGGGCGACCGCAGGCACCATCTTGAACTCAGACTCAGCGCCAGATAAAGCTCTGACTTCTTGGCGAACCAAGTCAGCAGGCTTCATGTACGGGTGCTTGCCTTCTAGCGCAGCGCAGACAGATGCTTTGATCTTGCCTGCTCGCATGCGATGCCATTCGGGACTTCCTTGAATCGCTAGACTCATTTGCTAGCCCTCCAACCTTTATCCGCGCAGAGGGCTTCCCAGCCGCCAGTGGTATCCGTCAAGCCTCGATTAGTTAGACCTCGTTTAAACTTGTCATGCAGCTTTGTTGCTTCACTGAGCGTCTTGGCATCACCAAACTTGAGATGGTCCCAGATAGCGATAACCTTTTGGCGTTCAGCATCTGCATCATTTGTTTCTGAAGGTGTGCTTTGTTCAGGTTTAGAAACCCTTGTTTCTTCAATGATTTTGATCTGAGATGACAGCCACATGGTGTAGCCCAGCCCAAATTCTCCCATCGCCTTAACGCGACAGCGCTGTTTAGCAGTATTGATGTCTGTAGCTGAGGGGGATTCAATCGCCTTACCTGATCGGTGAACCGGTAAGTAGGTGATGTTGGTCTGTCCGCCAATCGTCATGCGACAACGGACTTCTGCAGAGCCGTCATCAAAATAATGACATTCACGACCCGAGGGGTCTTCCGTAAATTCCCAGTGGTACTCAGGAAATGTACGCATCATAATTTCGTGGGCTTTCATCCAAGCGAGATAGGTGAGGACTTGGTCCCCGACAACTTCAGTCTCTGTGCAGAAGGGTGTTACGTCGATGGTTGTTAGTGTCGCCCAGATATGAGCGCGGGTCAGCAATTCCATGTAATATCTCCGTTAGTTCAAGAGATATAATAACAGCCTTCAGACTAATATCAATGCTTATAGATTATTTAATGTAGTTTTTTATGCTTTGAATTAGATCGGAGTGCCTTTTTGCCCAATCAGAAACTTCGGGGCTGAAGGCATTTCCAAATACTAAGGACAGCTTAGGGTCGTTAGCGATTAATTGTTCGAGTTCTGTATTGGTAATTGATTTATTGCTTTTGTAATTATTAATATCTAATTCCGATGACATATACCGCACAACTCCATGTTAACAAACGAGTATTACTGATCTGAGATTAAACTTACTATAGGTTTGACGTTATCGCAACAATTGTTCGAGTTTGGTTCTGATGATTGAAGCCTTGATACATTGCTACTGCATCTACTGTAATACAAATATAAGGTTTGTAGGTGGCAAATAATGCCGCTTTGACGGCAAATTTTGCCAGATGGTTGACTTGCGTTTAAGTGGCGTGTTTTCCTGCGCGCTCATTTGAAAAATCGGGACAAAGCGACATGACCAAACTTCAAGAAAGCGATAGAGATTCGCGTATAGAGCGATGCAACGAATTGATGGCGTTAACAAAAACAACCGTAAGCGATTTTAAAAGAATGGGGTTCACGGACGCGCAAGTACGAGGTTGGTTTAGTGAAAGTGGATCAACGAAAGCGCGAAGCCCTAGCGCGTTGCAACTCGCTAAAATATGGCATGTGTTGGATTGGTCTCCGACCTACATCACGTTTGGTATAGGTGCGAAGTTGCTATCTGAAGTTGGCTTACATGAAGACATGTACGAGCGCATGGACAGATTTGAAGGGGTGCTGCAGCTTGCGCTGGACGAAGCAGCGGCAAACAAAAAACGTTATCGTGGTGCGTTGCAGACAATCGAAGATCGTAATCAGCAGATTGTGAACAACAAAAAAACGTTAGCAGATTTCGGTGTGTCGCTTGCAGCCGCTGACAAAAATGTGAGTTCGCTTTCTAAAAAGCTAGATCAGGTGCTTGAGCAGATTGGCAATTCTTACATTGAGATTGAAAATAAAAACACGCGTGTAATGAAGAACAACGTCCTTTACTGAGTGGTGCTATTTCTTCGGGGCGATGGCGGCTGAAGAAAGAATATGGTTTCTACCTTCCTCGTTGGCATCCAGGTAATGCTTGACGACCTCGGCCAGGTTGTTCTCTTCTGCGTAGTCTTCGGGCAGTGTTGGATTCAGCATGTCGGCTGCATTAAGTTTAAACATGTTTGCTAATGCAGAAAGAACCTCGATGGTTGGGGTTCTTTCGCCACGCACCAACAGTCCTACGTAAGACCCTGAACACGGCCTATCACTCATTCTCTCAATATCCGCATAGCGCATACCTTTTTGCGACATAAGAAAGACCAAGTTTCTGATAAACACTTTTTTTGTTTGTGCTGGATTCATTTCGGCATTGTAACTACTTAGCTAAAGACTATTGTCATAAATAGACACATACCGTTTGACAGTAATAAGACTATAGTCATATAATAATTTCTGATTTGGGCGGGGAAGAAAAAACAAACCTCCCCAAATTTATCAAAAACGAGTGTATGGAGTGCACAAAATGAAAACTGTAATTTTTGATACAGAGCGGGAAATTATTGTAAATGGGCTGAAATCATATATTGGAAATCGTGGTCTTAATGAAAATGTAGTTTACGCAGACATGTCGCAGCGACTTGGCAAGGAATGTCTTGTACTGGAATCGAATAAAACGTTTTGGCGGCGAGAGTTAGGTATCAACGGCGATAGCAATAAAAGAAAGAAGTTGAGCTGGCAAATGATTGTTAAGTGTCTTCCGGTCGAATTAAAGCGGTCGGTTTTTGCGGAAATTATAGCTGACTGCGATCTTTACGGGGATTCAGACGGCGGAAATGTGCATGAAGCACAGGAGCAGGTTATCACGCAGCGCGCCAGAAGCGATAAAGCGTTTCTGGGTTACATGGTGACGGGTAGCCAGCGATCTTGTCAAAACGCCCTGCGAGAAACGATGGCGATGGCAACAGCCGTTGAGACAAAGATTCATAGTCTCGCGAACATTCTTCACTAGAAAAATCACAGCGGGGGTCTGGATTTGTCCCTCCATTGTAAATAGCGAATCCAGAACGCAGTTTACTCAGGGGTTTAGTAGCGCCCCTTCTGACAAGCGGCAAAAAGTTGTCAGAGATATACAGGCAAAAAGAGGTCATGGCGTTTTCGCCGGGTAGGTCAGGGCAGCCTAAAATGTCAGTCTGGTAAATGAGTTGATTGGAACAGTCGAGCCGCAATGTGTTGTAGCAACATAGGGTATATGACCTTAACGCTACTAAATGTCACTCATGGATGAGAGAAAAAGAGATGGAAACGAGCCTATATGGCTATCAGGATTCAGCGATTAAGAGCCTTAGAAACGGTTTCGCAACTGGCTACTCGCGACAAATGGTACAAGCGCCAACCGGATCCGGTAAGACTAAAATCGCAGCGGCACTCGCCGAGTCAGCTATTAAAAAAGGAAATCGTGTTGGATTCCTTGTCCCCCGCATCTCATTGATTGATCAAACAGCATCTAGCTTTTATGCCGAGGGGCTAACTGACATCGGGGTTGTCCAAGGCGATCATCCTGCCTACAACCCCCGTGCTCAGTTACAAATATGTTCAGTAGATACGCTGCTGAGACGTTACAAAAACGGCGACACTTACCCGAATCTACAAGTCGTCATCATTGATGAGGCGCATGAGCAGCGCCAGTTTATTTGGCGATGGATGAAGGATCGACCAAACGTCACCTTTATAGGCTTGTCAGCAACACCTTGGACAAAAGGCCTAGGTCTTCACTATAATAATCTGATCATAGCAGAGACGACACAAGGGCTTATTGATCGCCGAATCCTCTCTGACTTCAAAGTATTCGCACCCTCCAAACCTGACCTAGATGGACTCAAAACAATCGCGGGTGACTATCATCAGCGAGAGTTAGGCAAGCGGGTTGTCGCACCTAAGCTGGTTGCATCAATCGTATCGACATACAAAAAGCACGGCGAGAACAGACGCGCTATTGGCTTTGCAGTAGATCGCATTCATGCCAAGACGATGCAAGAAGAATTTATTGCTAATGGCATCCCTGCTGGCTACATCGACGCACACACTGAGATGGACGAGCGTGAAGCCATTCGGAAGCAGTTTCACAATGGTGAGCTGCAAGTCGTCTGGTCAGTAGGTTGTCTGACGACCGGAATTGATTGGGACGTTAGGTGCATTATTTTAGCCAGACCAACCAAGTCAGAATCCTTGTTTGTGCAGATGGTCGGACGGGGACTACGCACTGCTCCTGGCAAAGACCATTGCCTCATTCTGGATCATTCAGACACGCATGAGCGTCTAGGCTTTGTCACCGACATACATCATTCAGAATTAAGCACGAACGAGAAAAAAGAGGCATCGCAGCGAAAAGCCAAGACCGCTAAGACCTGCGCAGAGTGTGACTTTGTGAGAACGTCTGCAGTTTGTCCAAACTGCGGTCACGAATCTATACCCGTCAACATGACGAAATCCACTAACGGCGATTTGATCGAAATTACACGTAACGAAAAAGGCTACACAACTCAAGGGGTGTCAGACACATGGGGACAGTTGAAGTTTTACGCTCAGAAGAAGGGCTACAAAAACGGCTGGGTAAATCTAACCTGCAAGGAGATGACGGGATCAGTACCCAGCAACCAGAACACAATTCCGCTGAGTGCGCCAGCGGCGAAGGTAAAGGGGTTCATTCAACACAAGAACATCAAACGTGCCAAGGGTGCGAACTATCGGAAATCCAACGGGTGATGATGGCGCAGAGTCTTGACCGCGCTGCGATGAAGATTGCCGCATTGGAACAGCGAATTATTAAGTCTGAAGCAATGAGAAGACACGAAAAAAATCAATATGTAGCGACCATGAAAAAGGCTAGGGCTGCGTTTAGGAATGTTCAAAATGCCAAATAAGCCAGACATCTCACTTGGCGGCAAATTCAGCACAAAGGTGTTCAGTAAAGATGCTGTGACTGACGTAAAAAACTTGTTAGATCAGTGGGATTTTGGTGATTGTGGCGTTGAGATCGTTGTTAAGCCAATGACGAAAGACCAGGCTAGATCAGTCGGACAAAACAGACTGCAATACCAGTGGTACGGGGACTTAGAAAAACAAGGCGATCAGACCGCTCAAGAGTATCGAGCTTATTCAAAAGCATATTTTGGCATACCGATTCTACTGGCGGAAGACGAAGAGTTTCGAGATAGCTATACCAAAACTGTCAAACCGCTCTCTTACGAAGTCAAGATGGCGTTGATGCTTGAACCGATCGCATTGCCAATCACATCGAGAATGAATACAGACCAAATGAGCCGTTATTTAAATGCGATGAGTAAGCACTTTTCTGATCAAGGTTTTCGACTAACAAGTAAAGACGATTATATAGCCTGTAAGGGGGCATCGTGAACAAACTTAGACAGTGGTGGTACATGAAAAGTGAGTCGGTAAAGGTTCAACTGGCCTTGGCGATTACCTGGATGGGCTTCGTGTTTTTGGCTTATCTGTTTGCAGATTTAGTGATCGCATAAATCCAATTTATGTTTTTGCGGAGAGTGAAGATGGCGAAGCGAATACCTCTTAAAGATAAACCAATCGGCAAGCTCAAAAGCATTTTAGATGCGGAGTTGTCGAAGTACGTCAGACAAAACTATTCAGCGGATGGCATCACGGTTGATTGCTATACCTGTGGAATCAACAAGCCCATCAAGGAAATGCATAACGGTCATTACATTCCTAGAACGCAAGCGCCGACACGGTTCAGCGAATCAAATGTTAGACCTCAATGTCCAGGGTGCAATACATTTCGATCCGGTATGCCGCACGTATTTAGACGCAACCTTTGCCTTGAGATTGGCGATGACGCGGTTGAAATGATGGAAGAAGAATCACGTCAGAAATGGAAATGGGATCGCGTCTGGCTACTTGAGCAGATTTCCTACTATCGAGAGCAGCTAAAGGGCGCAGCATGACAGAAATAACACCACTTAACCCAGAGGGCCGAGACTTACTTATTCACGTTGAAGGTATCGCTGAGAAAGTTCGTCGGGGCGAAGTGGTTGGATTATTGTCAGTGCTAGTGATGGCTGATTCTGAAACCGTTGCAGAGGCGGCGGGACTTTTTTATAACGGTTTCACAATGTTTGGTGCTTTAGGGAAACTGCAAATGGATATGTTAGAACTAGAAAATCCCACAAATTTTGAGGTAATAATTGATGAATGATTCACTAATGACCTACCGCTTTTAAAGGAAGATTAGATGACTAGCCACTTGATGATTCCAGACACGCAAATACGACCAAATGTGAAACTTGACCATCTGCATTGGGCCAACAGCTTTATCAAGGATAAAAAGCCGGACAAGATTATTCTGATTGGTGACTGGTGGGATATGCCTAGTCTTTCCTATTGGACAAGTAAGCAAGAAGCCGAGGGAATGCGATACCGCGAGGATATAGAGTGCGGTATGGATGCGTTATCCATTCTGATGAAGGGCGTTAAGTCTAATGTCTATTTCACTGAAGGCAATCACGAAAAGAGGATTTGCCGCTACGTTGAACAATTCCCTGTACATGAAGGGAGTATGTCTATCAAAGACTGCAATGTAGAGAAATTCGGTATTAAGCGCATACCCTTTCTGAAGCCTATCTGCCTAGACGGGGTTTATTACTCTCATTATTTCCACCCCCCACATAATAATAAGAACGCGCATCCGTCAGCTAGAGCGTTACTTCAGCGAGAGCATCACAGTTGCTCGATGGGGCATGTTCAGACCTTAGATACAGCAGTACAAACTAAGGCGAATGGTAAATATATCAGAGGGTTGATCGCTGGTTCGTTCTACCTCCACGACGAAGAGTACCGAAAGCCGATGGGGAACAATCACTGGCGAGGGATGATCTTCAAGGAAAACGTTAGGGCGGGTATGTACGACCTTCATGAACTTTCTGTTCACTCATTGAAGCGAGATTATGGCTGATTTAATGGAAGATCGATTTGTTGTGATTGTGACGACCCGGCCAGACGGTAGTTTTGAAATTAGACACGAAAACTCGATTTTTTTGACCAACGATATTAATGACATTGGCTTGATTATCAAGGAGGTGCTGGGTGGGTAATTCAGACCAGACGGCGCAGTTATGGAGCGCCCACCTAGCAAACCAGGGGGTTATTTATGACTTTAGCGCAAGAGATGTAACAGTAATGAATTTAATGCAAAAGTTTTCAGGGTTGAGCAAGTACCCAAATCACCACCCAAAACATAAAGATTTATTAGATGACTTTAATGGCTACATAGATAATCAATGTGAGGAATGTAAAGAGTGATTTCAAATAGTTTCAGGAAAGATCGAACGATTCAGGATGTACCATTGCTAACACAACAAGAATTAGATCGTCAGATAAAAAAGTACTTTGAAGCCGGTGGTACAGTCCAGGTGATAGCGATGGGTGCTGGTGAGGGCTATGAGCACCCATCGCTTCGTAATAACCGAGCGTATGCAGAACGGGGCCAAAAAGCGTCAGGCGGCAAGGCCAAGAACACAACACGAAGAGAGGTTGGTTATTAGTGAGGAATCCTAACGAATTGCCAATCATCGACAGGGCTGAAGCTGCAAGAATCAAGGAAGCTAGAGCCGCGACAGGCATTCAATTTTTTGAATACATGAACCCGCAAAACAGTAACGACAAAAAAAGTTTAGGCTCTCATTGGCTGTCAATTAAGTGGAAATAGTACTGTACATTAATACAGTAGTCTGTTAGTCTGAGACGATGCGTAGTACGCGCAAAATTCACTAACCAGATATGAAGCTATGGCAAAGAATTCTTCCTGGGGAGGTAACGAAAGACGGTCAGAAAGTGACTACGACAGGCTATTTGAGCTGATCGAAAGAGGCAACAAAGAATGCAAGCAAGGGCAAGAATCGATAAATCTCAAGCTGACTGAGACGAACACAAATATCGCTCATATTCAAGAGGGGTTTAGGGACTTAAAAGCTTTAGGTTCTGCGAATCAAATACTGTTAGCTAAACATGATGTGAGGATTGCCGAAGCCGAAACAGACAACGCAAGTCAGTATAAAATGATCGGAGAGGATCGCAAAGTGTTGAACAGCTTGAAGATTAAACCTCAATCAAAACAGGCAAATCCGTTGGTTGAGGTAGTGACATCTAACAACTTTGTATATGTGCTGGGTTTGGCTGGATTTGCATTGATGCTGGTGGCGCTTGGTTTACTTACGTCTGATGAGATAAAGGCGATTGGAGAGCTGTCAGGGCAATGATCGAGCTAACGCGCTTTTACTCGTGCAAGGACAGGACGATAGGAAGACTTCAATATGAGGGGGCAACGTATTACACGATTGAGCGGCCTTGGCAAGACAATATCCCTTTTAAGAGTTGCATTCCGACAGGCGAGTACGATCTGGTCAGGCACGATTCGCCCAGGTTTGGGCCGGACTGCTGGATGGTGTCAGGTGTTGATGATCGGAGCTACATTCTGTTTCATGTTGCTAATACTGAGCGCAACGTGGTGGGCTGCATTGGTCTTGGAATGGCTCTATATCCAACTCTCACGGGTGTTTCACAAAGCCGAGTCGCAATGGGTGAATTTCACAAACAGACGCAGGGGCTAACCACGGAGCGGCTTGTCATTACGGAGGACGTTATCAGGTGAGTTTGTCTGCGGTGTTGAATCTAGGCGGTAAAGTGCTTGATAAGTTTGTCCAGGATAAGGACTTGGCGCAAAAGCTAAAATCAGAGATGACACTGGCTGCGATCAATGGTGAGCTGAAAGAGCTAGAGGCTCAAGTGTCGATTATTACGACAGAGGCGCAGGGTAATTGGCTACAACGTAGCTGGCGACCGCTAACGATGGTCTGGTTCAGTGTCCTGCTGGGTATGTATTGGTTCGGGTTCGCACCTGATTATTTGATTGACAACCCGCAGACTGTTGACCATCTTTTTGACCTGTTAAAGCTAGGCATCGGTGGTTATGTATTAGGTAGAAGTGTTGAGAAAACAGCCGAGGTTTATTCAAGGGGAAAGTGATTGGATTTGAAACCAGAATTAGAAATGTGGGGCGAACGTCAGTTATATAATATAGCGGATAGAACGAGATCACATCCGTTAGACGGAGATTTAGCGGTCGCTGTCGGTGGCAAATCAACTAAAGCTACTACGATCCATGCAAGAGAAACCCCGCCGACTAGGGGGACAAAAGTGCCTGAGCTTGGAGCACGTTTTGCAATTGATGGCGAGATGTCCCGGCTCAAGGAAGAGCATCCCCTAATATTTTCTCATTTCGAGGTGGAGTACAAGGAAGGTTGGGACAATGTATTGCGCCAGCTACAACGTGAACACGCAGATGCAATATTTCGGGGGCAAGAAATCATCAAGTCAAAACGTCGAGCAAATAATATGCAATTAATTGACAAATAAAGCTTGACAAATATACTGTATAGATATACAGTAATTGAATCCTTCAAGCACTACGCCTAAAGGAAAGTAAAACTAACAAAGACCTGCTTTATTGCAGGTTTTTACGTTCACGGCAGAGAAAAGACCTCCCTCTAAAGTCTCTGCCAGGGGGGGTGTAAAAGCCTCCCCAACCTACTCCTCGCCCCCCGACCAATATAATAAGAAGCGACCAACAGAGTCGAACTGCAAAAAAAGAGTCGGCGTGGGCAGGACTTATTTTACACAGCAAAGGACAACGACATGCAGGTTATGCAACCTTTTCTTGCAGGCAGCAACCCAATTAATGCGTTCAACGAACTCGACGCGACGATCAAAAATAACACGGTTACTAGTGCAGAGAATATGGCTGTGCCGTCTGGTGCTAAAGTATGTCTGTTGATATCTGACGCTGACGTTTGGTATAGCTGCGCTGGCACAGCCGCAGTCCCAACAGATGATTCCGGCTCAAGTAGTTTTCTGCCGGCTGACACAGAAGTTGGCTTAATGGTTGAGACTGTGTCTGCAATAAATCTGATTTCTGTGTCTGGTACGGCGCACGTTGCAGGGCGTTTCTGGAGATGAAACGAATCTTTGTCAACCCTTGGCGTAATGACACTGAACACAGGTCATTCTCTCAGAATGCTGGTAGCGACATCGTGTATCGGGTTGATTTTAGCAAGTGTGCCAGCTCAAGAGGGACATCTGTTTCAAGTGTGGCCTGGACAGGTGACTCATCACTTACAATAGCTGACGAGACAGTCACCAGCGGCGTTGCTGACGGTACAGTCACCGGCACGAGTTCCTGTAGGGGAACAATAAAAGTCAGCGCGACCTTTGCTGATGGTGACAAAGAAATACAGCTACTAAGCATATTAGTAGACGATAAATGAGCAAAGGCACTCGACCAAGGAAGGTCAACAAATCCACTTATAAAAGCAATAAGACATCAAAGAGCAAGGGCAATGGCAGCGACACGCGCACAACTAAACCGCAAAGTTAGAAAAGACGCGCTCAGAGAGCAGTTAGCAGCGCAGGGTCACGTTCAGCATGTCGTTGATATATTACATCTGCTTGGCGATCCAAACGCTGTTTTAGAGGAAGAGATGCTAGAACGCTACAAGGTGGTATTAAACGCCAAGTTTAAGCTAATTAGTAAGTATCTAGGTGATGATAAATCAATCGAAGTCACTGGCGACCCAGAGGCTCCATTGTTAACGGGGATAGCGATTGAGTTCATTGGTAACGACACAGATACCTGAAGTCTTTCGGCCCCTGTTTGAGCCGCATCGTTACAAAGTTTATTGGGGTGGTCGAGGCGGCGCTAAATCCTGGGCCTTTGCAGATGCTTTGCTCATACAGGCTGCACAACGACCGCTGCGGATTCTCTGCGCTAGAGAGATTCAGAAGTCTATCAAAGACTCTGTTCACTCTTTGTTGAAGGATAGAATTAACGCATTAGGTCTTGCTGGTCACTTTGAGATATTGCAAAACGAGATACGAGGCCGAAACGGATCATCAATAATTTTTGCTGGCCTATGGTCAAATCCTGAGTCCTTGAAGTCTGTTGAAGGCGTTGACATCTGCTGGATCGAAGAGGCTAACACGGTCAGCGAGTCGAGTTGGTCAACACTGATCCCAACGATCCGAAAGAAAGGCTCAGAGATATGGGTAAGTTTTAACCCTAAGTTGAAGACTGATCCAGCCTATCGACGCTTTGTCTTGAATCCACCTGAAGGCGCAGTTGTCAAGAAGGTCTCATGGCGTGATAACCCTTGGCTAACGGATGTGCTGATCTCTGAGATGGAACACTTGAAAACAAGCGATTACGATGAGTATCAACACGTATGGGAAGGCGAGTTAAAGAATTTTGCTGACGGTGCTATTTATGCCAATCAGTTGAAGTTAGCTAAAGATGAAGGGCGTATTACGAAAGTGCCGATTGAGTCTGTGCCTGTTTATACGTTTTGGGATTTGGGAAGAAACGACTCCACAGCAATATGGTTTATGCAACGCATAGGCTTGCAGAATCGGTTCATTGATTACTATGAACATCGGTTAGTCGATCTTGATCATTACGCCAAAATCCTCAAGGACAAGGGTTATCTCTATGGAGAGCATTACTTGCCACATGACGTTGAAGTCATTGTTCTAGGTGCAAGTAATCGATCCAGAAAGGTCATGTTAGAGGATATGGGCGTTCAACCGATCGAAGTAGTGCCAAGAATAGCCAATTTGAACGAAGGCATTGAGGCAACCCGACAATCCTTTGCAAGCTGTTGGTTTGATGAGGATCGGTGCGAACAAGGCTTATCAGCATTAGCTAACTATCAGTATGTGTTCGACGAGAAGTTTGACACTTTTAGGCAAGTTCCACTTCATAACTGGGCATCTAACGGTGCTGATGCGTTCAGGCAGTTTGCACAAGGCTACACAGCAGACGATAAACATAAACCAATAGAATTCAAAACAGAATGGTAAGAAAGCCTAAGCAGCGAGATACGATTATTACTGAAGCCCTTGAGCGATTTGATCGTTCTGAATCAGCCGAGCATCACAACCGTGAAATGTGGCTAGAAGACATGCGTTTTGTTCACGATGAAGATTCGCAATGGACTCAGGAATCGAAGGATAAGCGTAAGGGTCGCCCATGTATGACCTTTGACAAGGTGTCGCAAGCGATTGACTCCATGATTGGTGATCAGCTTATCAACTCGCCATCGATCAAAATACGTGGCTTTGAAGACGATGATGCCGACACGGCGGAGATATACACGGGCTTGATACGCTCAATTCTAAATAAGCAAGAAGCCGACAGAGCGCAGAAGACAGCCTATAAACACGCTGTAACAGGTGGTTTCGGGGTCATGCGAATCCTTAACGACTACGCTGATGATGAGTGTTTCGATCAAGACATCATGTTGAAGGCGGTTGAAAACCCATGTTCTGTATACTGGGACGCAGATGCAAAGTTAGTGACGAAAGAGGACGGAATGTTCTTCTTTATTGTTGACGATATGCCAAAGGCCGAGTTTGAACGTGCTTACCCAAAAGCCTCCGTCACGCAATCAGACAAATTTTCAGGTGTGGGTGATAGCAGCCAATGGTTCGGCAAAGATAACATCCGAGTAGCAGAGTATTTTCGCAAAGTGCCAAAGAAGCGCACCATCTATCAATTGGCTGATGGTTCTGTTGTTGACGAACCGCCGGAACTCGATCCAATGGGTCAAGTTCCTGAATTTAGAGCAAGAGAAGTTGACGGATTCAAGATTGAGATATTCAAAATCACTGGCTCAGAAGTCCTGGAAGAAAGTGAATGGACGGGTAAGTATCTGCCGATTATTCCGGTCTTTGGCAAGGTTATTAATATCAACGGTGAGTTCAAATATCGTGGCGCTGTAAGAAAAGCGAAAGATGCCCAGCGAACATACAACATGGAACGCTCTAACTACATAGAGACAGTGGCGCTCCAGCCGAAGCAACCTTACTTAGTCACAGGTGCAATGCTCAAGGGCCATGAGAAGCAATGGTCAGAGATGAATACCTCTAATCGACCAGCTCTTACCTACAACTTAGATCAAGGCATGAGGCCCACAAGAGAATCGCCGCAGATGGCACCACAGGGCTTGCTAACGGGTCTACAGATATCCTCCGACGACATTAAGTCAGCGACAGGTAAATATGATGCTTCGCTAGGCGCACGATCCAATGAAACGTCCGGTGTTGCCATACAAGCTCGAAAAGCTGAAGGCGATGTTGGGTCTTATGAATACATTGATGAGCTTGTTAGCGCCCTGGAGTACGCTGGTCGCATCATGATAGATCTTATTCCAAAAATCTATGATACGCAGCGACAGATTCGTATTTTAGGCGATGACGATAGCGAAAAAGTCATGCAAATCAATAAAGCTAAACGTGACCTGATAACAGGTGAAATCGTTACTCAAAACGATCTAAGTCGCGGCAAGTATGACGTTGTGGTTGATACAGGTGCCTCATACGCAACTAAGCGCATCGAGACAGCATCTCAGTTAAGCGCGGTCATGGCTCAGAACCCACAATTAGGCATGCTTGGCGCTGATATGTGGGCTAAGTCGCTCGATTTGGTTGGTGCTGACGAGTTCATCAAGCGTGTTAGAGCAATGTTAATCAAGCAGGGTATTGCAAAACCGACAGAGGAAGAGCAAGCCGAGATGCCGCAGCCAAATCAGCAGCAAGTGCAGATGCAACAAGCTCACATGCAGTTAGAAATGGCAGCGAAAGAAGCCGATATCAAAGAAACTAACTCTAAAGCAGATTTAAATTCTGCTAAGGCGATGATGGAACAGGCTGAGATGAGCGTAATAGCCGGTGAACAAGCGCAATTAAAACAGCAGGTTCAGCAGTTAGCAGCAGCACTACAAAGCATGCAGCCTCTTTAACTCGTTCAAAAAACGCATTCAAGTAAAACCCTAAGCCGCTTAATTGCGGTTTTTTTATGCCTACTCGTTGGCTCTAACGAGGAACAATCGTGGAGAACGATACTCATGTCAGATGAAGAAGCAACTGAAGTAGTGGTTGAGGATACTCCTGTATCTACGGAAGGTGGATCAGCCGTTGAAGAGATCACACAAGAAGCCAATGCTGAACAGGCAGAGGTATCCGATGAACCGCAAGCGGAATCGGACGGTGAAGATACTACCGAGGATAAAGAGGTCAAACGCAACTCTGTCCAGAAACGTATTAAACAACTCACATCGCAAAAACGTGAGATGACTGAAAAGCTGGATGCACAAGAACGTATGCTTCAGCAATTCAGGACACAGAACACTAACGAGGCACCAATATCACGGCCTAATTTAGAGCAGTTCGATTATGACGAACAACGCTTTAATGCTGCTGTGGATGAATACAATCAGAAGAGTACGCAACGCACTATTCACCAAGCGTTAGCCGAGCAACAACGGTTTCAGACAGAAGCAGTACGTCAGGAATCGAATCGGTTAGCGGTTGAGCAGTTCTCAGAGAAATCTAATGAATTTGCAATTGAGCATGCTGACTATTTTGAAAAGGTTCAGTCTCCGAATTTCGTCGCGGCGTTTAAGTCTGCTCCGGTGTTGCAAAAAGCAGCACTTCAGACAGACAACGCCCCAGCGGTACTGTATCACCTAGCTCAAAACCCTGATTTAGCCCAAGAACTCCGAATGTCAGACGAGTTCACAGCAGCAATGCAAATAGGCCGTATTTCGGAAAAGCTAGGTTCTCCCGTTCTTGCAAAAACAAACTCAAATGCGCCCACCCCCATTAGGCCCGTAGGCAATACCGCATCGGTCAATAAAGACCCTAGCGATATGTCACCGGACGAATATGCGCGGCACAGGGGCTATAAAAAATAGTTAACAGGAATCCAAAACAATGAGTAATACAATACTAACCCCTTCGGTTATTACAAAAGAAGCACTTGCAATACTGCACCAGAAGCTGAACTTCATCGGCAACATCACCACTGAATATGATGATCGTTATGCGAAAGAAGGCGGCAAGATTGGTAACGATCTGAAGATTCGCCAGCCAAACGAATTTACCGTTCGTTCAGGCGCTGCACTGTCTGCGCAAGACGTTACAGAACAAGCCGTGACAATGACGGTAGACACGCAAAAAGGAGTCGATATCAATTTTAGCTCAGAAGAGCTAACGCTTCATATTGACGAGTTCAAAGATCGTTATATTGAACCAGCAATGTCTGTACTGGCTGCCACAATGGAATCAGACGCTTTGACGATGGTCAAAGACGTTTATAACTTCCACGATGGTGTCGGTGCGGGTATGAGCCTTTCAAATGCTAACTATGGTCGTAAACTTCTGGCGGATAGTTTAGCTCCAACGGGTATGCGATCAATGCTGCATAACACTCAAGGTGTTGTTGATTTTGTCTCTGATACTAAGGGCAACTTTAACGATCAGTCTGCAATTGCTAAGCAATACCGCGAAGGTGCGCTAGGCCGTATCGCTGGCTTTGATCACTTTGAAAACACGCTTGTTCCTGGTCACACCACAGGTACAGCAGTTGAAGGTGATACTTCGTACAACATCAACGGCGCGTCCCAGTCTGGGTCAGCAATAACGGTTGATGGTGGCTCTACTACCTTCCTCAAAGGCGATATCATTAGCATCGCTGGCGTGTTTCGTGTTCACCCAGAAACTAAGGTGTCTACAGGCGTTTTACAGCAGTTTGTCATTACTGCTAATTCAGGTACTTCAGCCACAAGTTTAGCTATCTCACCGGCTATATCAGCGGCTGGTGGACGACAAAACGTCAGTGCTGTACCGGCTGATAACGCAGCGGTTAACAAAGTCGGCGGCGGCGCGAATGCTACGTGGCAAGAAACGTTGGCATTTCAGAAAGGCGCGTTTGCATTCGGTTCAGTAGACCTTATCAAGCCTGACGGTGTGCATTTCTGCGCTCGTGAGGTTATGGATGGTCTATCAATGCGGATCATTCGTGACTACACCATCTCTGACGACAAGTTCCCATGTCGTATTGATGTGATGTACGGCTTTAAAGCCATTCGTCCACAGCTTGCTGCTCGTATCGGAATCAATTCCTAATATGGCAACGGCTCAAGACGTTATTGACCGCGCAACTTCACTCTTACGGGTGAGGTCTGCGGGTGTCAGTTTTGTGACTGATGATTCTTCGATGAATGGTGAGGTTTTCGCCATTCTTCAGAATCTAATTGCTGAATGGGCGGAGAGTGGAACGTTATCTATTCCCGCTCCTTCAGCGGCTACTGCAACGCTCGATGTCAGTGACGGTACGATTCGCGGGTTAGCTTATGGCCTTGCGATTGATGCTGCCTCTGCTTTCGGGCGTTCAGTAACACCAGAAGTTGTGATGGTTGCGTCAGAAACAAAAGACCAATTAGAAGCAAACAACGCAATCGAAATTTCAATCACGCATGAGCCTTTTTTAACCAGCTCATCGCGTTATAACGTGAACAGCGACTGATGATTACACCTTTACCGCTTGACACTAACTATCAGTCAACCCGTCTGCCGTCTGAATCACAGACGACCCTGAACTTGTTCCCTCACACAGGAAACGGATATAGACCATTCCCTGGGTTAAAGGTGTTCTCGCGATTTAACGCGCAGATTGAGGCGCTGGATGCGGCAGATGGCGGCTTGAATGCGGCTGATGGAACGCTTTTTACGGCGTATATAGCGGGTGGCAATGATCGCGGTCAAGCGTTAATGAGAGATGCTCTCTACGTGGTATCTGGGCCATCGTTGTTCAAAGTTGAGTCAGCGGGTAGCGGCTCATTCATTGGCGTAATAGAGGGGACAGTTCCTGTCACGATGGCGACCAATGGCACTCAGCTCATCATTGCTGCGGGTGCTTACAAATATGTTTATACACTTGCTAATGGTCTTCAGGCAATTACTGATAGTGATTTAGATGATGCATATACCGTAGCCTATTTAGACTCACGCTTTATTTATGATCAGCCAGACGGTGAATTTGTCGCCTCTGACTTAAACGATGGAACGTCGATTGATCCGTTATATTTTGCGGAAGCCGAAGCCTTTCCAGACAATATATTAGCTGTTTATCCACTAAATCAGTTGATTTACATGCTAGGTGAGACATCAACAGAGGTCTGGTATACATCCGGTGTTGGTGTGCCTCCATTAGATCGCCAGGCAGTGCTAGAGCATGGGCTAATGAGTCGGTATGCAGTGGACTCAATAGACGACAGTTTATATTTTGTTGACCATCACAGAAGGCCGGCAGTGGTCGAAGGCTCTCAATACTCTCCGCTGATTCTATCAGGCTCGATGGCGGCTACTTGGGATGAATATCCCGAATCAGCAATGGACACAGTGCGTGTTGCTTGTTACTCGCACGAGCTTGAGAATTTCATTGATTTCATCTTTCCAAAAGTTGACAAGGTTTGGACATTTCACGAGCCTTCACGACAATGGTTTGAAAAAAGCCTTACTACATCCTCTGCGATACGAGCCTTCGGAACGACTCTGCTGGCTGGCACTAAGAACGCGACGATGTACGAGCTTGATGGCTTTGTAAATGATGAAGCTGTCGTTGAGCGTACAAAAGACACGGGCCTGATTAACGCCGAAACATTTGGTGCTCCTGGTCGATCCATGACACTCAACAGCTTATACATTGCGTATGACGCGCCAAGTGAAGTAACGGTGCATGTCTATTTCTCTAAAGACCTGATTGAATTTAAAAATCCGCGCACATTTACCTTATCGGGAAATGGCAGAAAAAAACTTACTTCCTTTGGCATGTTCAATGAAGGAATTATCAGAATCGTAACTTACGCAACGACAAAACTTGATATTTTAAGTGTGTCGGCTGACGTTGAATTTTTGGATGAATAAATAAATGACAACTACACTTTCGCAAACAGGTAGTGAAATCCAGGTTGATTTGAATGCTGTCGAGGATGGCAATATAGGCTTAACCTCGATCACTGATCTATCAGACACCACAGTAACAGCAGCCAAAAAATCGGGCTATCATTCACTGCAAGCATCATCCTCAAACGCGCCATCATCGGATAGATCGGTCATTATTTCAGCGGTGCGAAATACCGCTGCGTCAGGACAATTACGATACGGTCAGGTGGTGTTAACAGAATCTAACAAGCTTTTTTTCAACACAGACGATGGCGGGGTGCTTGGTACTTGGCGGGAGGCGGTAAGTACGGCGGGAGGTCAAACGCTCACTAACAAGACAATTACGGGCGGCGCGTTAAACATCAATACAATCTCTGAGGAGTCGTCGGCCTCTGGCGTAACGATTGACAGTGTTTTGTTAAAGGATAATACCGTATTGGCTGGTACGCTAACAGTTGGTGCTGGCTCAATCACGGACAGCTCTGGCGCGATAAACTTCGGTAATGAAAATTTAAGCACGACAGGAGCGTTAGCAGGCGGAGCATTAGCGATCAGTGGCAATGTAGATGTAGGCGGGATCATAGAATTTGACGCTATATCAGGCACAGGCTCAGTAACGATAACGGATATTGTTGATGAAGATAACATGGCTAGTGACAGCCCCACAAAACTAGCAACTCAACAATCTATTAAAGCCTATGTGGACTCACAGCAGAATACTGTAGATACGTTGGGTGAAGTCTTAGCACTTAGCAATACAACTTCGGGTACAGATATTTCTGTATCGACTGACGATAAAGTCCAGTTTCGTGACTCAGCAATGTATATAAACTCTAGTGCTGATGGGCAGCTAGATATTGTTGCAGACACAGAGATTCAGATTGCGGCCAGTACGCTTGATATTAATGGCGCTGTGGACATGTCTTCTTCACTTACTGTCGCTAGTAATATTGTGGTTGGCGGCACAGTAGATGGGCGTGATGTAGCCACTGACGGTACAAAGCTTGATGGCATTGAAGCCTCCGCAGACGTAACCGACACAGCTAACGTCACAGCCGCAGGTGCCTTAATGGACTCTGAGCTAACTGCTATTGCGTCAGTAAAAGCTTTGAACCAAGGTGTTGCAACAGGTGACAGCCCCACTTTTGTAGATGTCACTGCTGCAAGCCTTGATATCTCCGGCAACGTTGATATTGATGGTACTACTAACTTAGATGTAGTAGACATTGATGGCGCTGTGGACATGGCTACAACTTTAGCTGTCGCAGGTAATGTAGATTTCAATGGCGACCTAGACGTAGATGGCACAACTAATCTTGACGTTGTGGACATTGATGGCGCTGTCGATATGGCTAGTACTCTAGCGGTTGGTGGCGCCACTACGTTAACCGCAGCGGTGGCAATAAACGCCAATATCCAAAATCCTTTGACTATAAACTCAAGTCTCAACGGTAT
>ENA-OSJC01001370-OSJC01001370.1-marine-metagenome-genome-assembly--contig:-NODE-1370-length-20170-cov-3.977953_pt1 | contig 20170 bp, 14 predicted proteins | sample MGYA00237885_ERZ534234 | MGnify/ENA primary metagenome ERZ534234 (study PRJEB26413, sample SAMN06343907) | marine metagenome | isolation source: coastal waters | place: Atlantic Ocean: West Antarctic... | reverse complement strand
CTATTAGCATGTCCTTGTCTTTTACTGATGTGGTCGCTATTGGGTTTCCTAATTCTTTTACAATTTCCCTAGGAATATTATTGTCAGGAATACGAATTCCAATTTCTTTTTTTGAGTTTTTGAATAGCTTAGGAATTGAATTATTGGCTTCCAAAATAAAGGTGTAAGGGCCGGGTAATGTTTTTTTCATCAACTTGTAAGTTGAGGTTGATAATTGCTTAGTAAAAGCAGCAATATGACTTAAGTCATAGCAGACAAAGGCAAGATTATGTTTCTTTAGGTCTAAACCTTTTATACGGCATACTCTTTCCATAGCTTTTTTATTATTTACATCACAACCAATTCCGTAGACGGTATCAGTAGGATAAATAATAAGACCTCCATTTTTCAGGCAGTCTACTACTTTTTTTATTTCTTTAGGGTTTGGGTTTTCAGGGTATATGCGTAATAACATTATGAAATAATATATTGAATAATAAAATAAAGTATTGTCATATCAATAAATAATAGAATTCCAAAAAGAGTTGGGTTCTGATCATATAGTTCCTTTAATTTCTCCCAAACACTTTTCATTTTATTGTGTAATTTTTATTATTAAGTTAGTTTTAATATTTATACTTTCCTTGCCAAAGGTTTTTCAATCCTTCCTTTAATGCATTTTCTTTGCTATTGTTTCCAGGTTTGTAAAAAGAATTTCCAATTATTTCTTCTGGTAAAAATTCTTGTCTGTTAGTCGGTTTATTGTGTGAGTATAAGTAATCTTTTCCGTAACCTAGTTCTTTCATTAGCTTGGTAGGGGCGTTTCGCAAGTGTAGGGGAATCGACAGGTCTCCACTGTTTCTTACCTCAGCTTGGGCTTCATTAATTGCCATATAAGCCGAATTACTTTTTGGTGAACAAGCTAAATAAATTACAGCTTGCGAAAGCGTTATTCTTGCTTCAGGGAAACCAATTATATTTACTGCTTGAAAGCAATTATTAGCAATAACTAAAGCTGTAGGGTTGGCGTTTCCAATATCTTCTGAAGCTAAAATTAGTAATCTTCTTGCAATAAACTTTACATCTTCTCCTCCTTCAATCATTCTAGCAAGCCAATACACAGCTGCATTTGGGTCACTACCTCTAATTGATTTAATAAAGGCAGAAATAATATCATAATGCTGTTCTCCATTTTTATCGTACCGAACTATATTTTGCTGTGCTTTTTCAACTACCAAATCATTGGTAATTATTATCTCATTGCTGTCAACCGAACTAACCACTAGCTCAAATATATTAAGTAATTTCCTAGCATCACCACCTGAAATTTGCATTAGGGATTCAGTTTCCTTTAAGGTTATATTTAGCTTACTTAAAACCTCGTCTTCTGTTTTTGCTCTCTCTAGCAATTCTTGCAAATCATCTTTGGATAACGATTCTAAAACATAAACTTGTGAGCGAGAAAGTAGGGCTGAAATAACTTCAAAAGAAGGGTTTTCTGTAGTTGCTCCTATTAAAGTAATAACTCCTTTTTCAACTGCTCCTAAAAGGGAATCTTGCTGGGCCTTGCTAAACCTATGTATCTCATCAATAAATAGGATAGGAATATTTTTACCAAACAAACCTAGGGAAGAAGCTTTATGAATAACTTCTCTTACATCTTTTACTCCTGAATTAATTGCTGATAAGGTGTAGAATGGACGATCTAATTCCTGAGCAATAAGGTTAGATAAAGTTGTTTTTCCAACTCCAGGTGGTCCCCAGAGGATCATAGAAGGGATAAGCTTTTTATTTATAGCTGTTTTAAGTGTTCCCTTGTCGCCAATTAAATGTTTCTGTCCAATAACTTCTGATAGTTTTCTTGGGCGAATGCGTTCTGCTAAAGGGATATTTTGCATGTTAAGTAATGCTTTTTATCAATCTTAACTTATGGGTATGAGTGCCAATTTCAGTATTGAATATTCCTTGTTGGTCAATTCTATCAATTCTTACTTTTCCTGATGCATGAATGATGTGATTGTCCTCTAAGATAATTCCAACATGAACAATTTTCCCTTCGTTATTATCAAAGAAAGCTAAATCTCCAGGTTCTGATTCATCAACAAAACTTAATGTTGTTCCTACATCAGCTTGCTGGTATGCATCTCTTGGTAAATTAATTCCTTGTAATCGATAAACCATTTGGGTAAACCCAGAGCAATCAATTCCTAAAGGAGATCGACCACCCCATAGGTAAGGCGCATTAAGATACATTAAAGCATTTTCTATTAATTTCTTTTTTTGTGCAAAACCTGGCGTAGTAAGTCCGTCAAACTGATACATTTCATTATTGATAAGCGCATGTCCACTTTTGTAATTAGGTAATATGCTTCCAATAACAATAGGTTGATGTTGCTTCTTAGTTATGATGTCCAAAATATCAGTAGTAATTGTGGAAACATCTTTGTCTAATTGCTTATATTCTTCTTCAGGAATTTCTATCCATTGTTTGTTGCAAATCCAACCTTCATAGCTGTCATGTGCTAAGCGTATTCTACTCCATTTCTTTCTGCACTCCAGGATCTTAAAATGTTCACCAAAAACAATTTGGTTTACCATTTCTGATTGGTCAGCAGCCTCATTCCTCATTGGAATGATTGAAAGGTTAGAAATTCCGTATTGCATTTATTTTTTTTATAAGATATTAATCAATGACTAATTTAATAATTCAATTACTATTGCTGAAGCACCACCACCACCATTACAAATTCCAGCAGCACCAATTTTACCACCATTTTGTTTTAATACATTTATTAAAGTAACAATAATTCTTGACCCAGAACTTCCTAGTGGATGACCAATAGAAACTGCCCCGCCATTTACATTTACTTTACTTGCATCTAAATCTAAAATTTTCATATTGGCTAAACCAACAACTGAAAAGGCTTCATTTAACTCAAAGTAATCAACATCAGTTGTAGCTAATCCTGCTTTACCTAAAGCAATAGGTAGTGCTTTTGCAGGTGCAGTAGTAAACCATTCTGCTTCATGTGCAGCATCAGCATAACTTACAATTTTTGCTAATGGCGTTAAGTTTAATTCAGCTGCTTTTTCAGCACTCATTAATACTAGGGCAGATGCACCATCATTTAGTGTAGAAGCATTGGCAGCAGTTACTGTTCCTTCTTTATCAAATACTGGACGCAAAGCTGGGATTTTTTCCATTTTCACATTCTTGTATTCTTCATCTTCAGTAATTATTAAAGCATCACCTCTTCTTTGTGGTACTTCTACAGAAACAACTTCATTAGTAAATTTTCCTGTAGCCCATGAGTTTGTACTTCTATTATATGATTCAATCGCAAAAGCGTCTTGTTCTTGTCTAGTAAAGTTCATTTCAGTAGCGCATTTTTCGGCACAAACTCCCATATGAACTCTATTGTATACATCCGTTAATCCATCTTTTACAAGACCATCAATTAGTTTCATATCGCCTAATTTTTGTCCTGTTCTTCCTTTGTCAAAATAATGAGGAACACTTGACATATTTTCCATTCCACCAGCAATTACAACATCATTGTCTCCACATTTAATGGATTGTGCTGCAATCATAATAGCCTTCATTCCTGAAGAACACACTTTATTGATAGTTGTACAAGGTACGTTTTCTGAAATTCCAGCAAACATAGCTGCTTGTCTTGCAGGGGCTTGTCCTAGGTTAGCTTGCAACACATTACCCATAAAAACTTCATCAATAACTGATGCTTCTACACCTGCTTTTTCTATTGCTCCCTTAATAGCAGTAGCTCCTAATTTTGTAGCTGATACTGATGATAAACTCCCACCGAAACTTCCCATAGGGGTACGCACTGCCGATACAATTACAACTTCTTTCATTATTTGTTTTTTTTATGAATTTAGATTTGGTGCGAATTTATGTAAATTATACTTATTTTCGCTACTGATATTAATACATCTATGAAAAATATACTTATCAAAATAAGAAACAACCATGAGCAATTGTTTCGTGTCTTTTTATTTCTTTTAACTCTAGCAATTATTATTTATGTTTTTCCAAGGCAAGCAAAATTCAAGTATGAATTTACCAAAGGAAAGCCATGGATGCATGAAACTATTATTGCTCCTTTTGATTTTTCAATCTTAAAATCGGTAGATGAAATAAATATTGAACAAGAAATCATACGTTTAGAACACACACCAATTTTTAATTACAATGAAGATATTTTCCAACTAAAAGCAGAGGACTATATTAATCAGTTTGAAGAAAAATGGGTTAAAGATAAAGATGTAAAAAAAGACGATAAATTTACGTTTTTCAATCTTTTTAAGCAAAAAAACATAGATAATAGCACAAGAAAGTACAATTTAGCAGTTTTTGGGTATGATAAATTGAAAGCAATTTATGAAAAGGGAATTGTGCAAGTGCATGGCGATTTTGAATATAAAAATGAGCTTAATGTATTGTTAAAAAAAGGGAGTATAGCTGAAAAAGTACCAATTGATCAATTCCTAAGTATTAGTTCATCAGCTAATGAAATTAATTTACTGGATAACCTTACCGATGAAGAATATAGTTTTCTAGTTCCTCTCTTGCTTTCTTCCTTAGAGCATAACATCACTTATGATAAGTTAGCAAGTGAGGCTATGTTAGCGAGTGATTTGAAAAATATTAATAGTACGTATGGACTTATTGTTGCAGGGCAGATTATTGTAAGCAAAGGTGAGTTAGTTACTACTGAACGTTATCAAAAACTACTTTCATTAAAGCAAAAATATGAAGGAAAAGAATGGAATTTATTGGCTTATTATTTGGTGTTGCTAGGACAAATTATTTTAGTTGGCTTATCATTATTAATTCTGTTTTTATTCATTAAACAATATAGAGTAGATGTGTTAAATAACACCACCAAAATAAGTATGATACTTAGTGTTATTTTAATAATGGTAGTGATTTCCTCACTAGTGTTGTCACTTGATCTTAATTATATATACATTGTTCCTTTTTGTATTGGTCCTGTTATACTTAAAGCTTTTTTTGATAATAGAATTGCCTTGTTTACTCACATGATTGCAATATTGATTATTGGCTTTATAGTTCCTAATGGTTTTGAGTTTGTGTTCTTACAGTTTATTGCAGGAATAGTGTCGATCCTTTCGGTGTTAAAGATGTATAAACGCTCACAGCTGTTTATGTCGGTTGCTAAGGTGATATTGGTTTATTTTGTTATTTATATTTCTTTATCCATAACTCATGATGGTTCCCTTGTTAGTTTGGATGTTAATATTTTAATTCAGTTAGCAATTAGTGGTGCGCTTACTTTGTTTGCTTACCCAATTATTTTTCTTTTTGAAAAGATTTTCTCTTTGGTTTCGGACGTTTCTTTATTGGAGCTTACTGATACGAACAGTGTATTGTTAAGGAGACTTTCTGAAGAAGCACCGGGTACTTTTCAGCATAGTTTACAAGTAGCTAATTTGGCTGAGATGGGAGCTTTAGAAGTAGGAGCAAATGCTTTGTTAACTAGGGCAGGGGCTATGTATCATGATGTAGGGAAGTTGAAAAATCCTATGTATTTTATTGAAAATCAAAGTAGTAATTTGAACCCTCATGATGAAATTGAGTTTGATGAAAGTGCTGAAATCATTATTAGCCATGTATTGGATGGTATTGAAATTGCAAAAGATAATAATTTGCCTGATGAACTGATTGATTTTATTCGTACTCACCATGGTACTACCACTGTTCAGTATTTCTATAAGCAGTTTATTGCTAATTTTCCAAAAGAAGATATTGATGTAAAAGCCTTTACTTATCCTGGCCCAAAACCTTATTCTAAGGAAACGGCTATTTTAATGATGGCTGATTCTGCAGAGGCTTCCGCTAGGAGCCTTAAAAACCCAACAGCTGAAAATATTGATGCTCTTATTGAAAGAGTAATTAATAAGCAGATTGAAGAGGATCAGTTTGTAAATGCAGCTATTACCTTAAAGGAAATTACACAACTTAAAAAACTTTTTAAGAAGAAATTGGTGAATATTCATCATGCTAGGGTTGAGTATTAAATAGGATTTATTTCCCAAATTATAATAGCTCTATCGTCCCCGGCAGAAATTAAATAATTATTATAGGTGCTCCAAGTTAGCTTATTTACAGAATTTAGATGTCCATCATAATTGTCTTTGTTAATCACTTTTAAAAGCTCAAATGTTTTCGAATCCCAAATTTTTAATGTTTTGTCACGACTAGCCGTAGCCAATAAGTTAGAATCTGGACTGTATACTATATCGTAAATAGCCCATTCATGAGCAGGAATTGATTTTATCATTTTATAGTCACTGACTTGCCAGATGTTCAAATAACCATCTCTACCACCTGTTAAAAGAAATTTTCCATCAGGACTAAAGCGCACAAAGTTTGATGAAAGCTGATGTCCAACAAAGTTGTTTTTTTCTTGTAATTTTTTTTTATCAAAAATACGAATGTTGCAATCGCCTGAAGCAACAGCTATCTCAGAGGTTTTATAATTAAAATCAAAGTTTCGCACTTTCTCATTACATAGTTTTCTAATATTAATTAAGTCAAAAGTGTCAAGTGAACAAATTGCAAAATTACCATCACCACCAGCTGAATAAATGCAATTGGTTTCTAAAGAATACCTAATGTTAAAAACCTGAGCAGAATGATTTTTTAGAATTTTTATTTTCTCTTTATTTTCTAAATTTAATACATGAACATTGCCATCAGAAGTTCCTACTAATAATAATTGTTTTTCGGGAATATGACAAATAGAATATATTACGGCAGGAAAACTTGCAATTTTTTCAGATTGAAATGTTTTTAAGTTCCATTGAGCGATTACCTTGTCCCCACTACCAGAGAAAACCAAATGCTCAGCTATTCCTTTATCTAAAGCGTATATTGGGTCTTTATGGCCTGTGAGTGTTGCTATTTTGTTTACTTCAATTTTCATTAACTCAAAAAAAATGTTGTGTCAATCTAAAACTTAAATCACTAGCTATTTTTTATGAATGCTTAACTTTTCAGTCTTGGATCCAAAGCATCACGTGATGCCTCAGCAATCATGTTATAAATTGTAATAGTTATAAATATTGCCATACCTGGATATATAATCAGCCACCAAGCTTCTAAGTTTTGACGTCCAAGGTTTAGTAATGATCCCCAAGTAACAATATCATCTGGCACTCCAATTCCTAAAAAGGATAGGCCACTTTCAATTAAAATAGCAGAGGCAATACCAAAAGCAATACTTACAAATACTGGCGCTAAGGCATTCGGTAATGCATGTTTGAATATTGTTCTGATAGAAGAATAACCAAGGGATTCAGCAGCTTGTACAAACTCTAATGAACGGATACGTAAGAATTCGGCCCTTGTAAAACGAGCAATACCTGTCCAGCCTGTTATCCCAATAATAATCATAACAATCCAAATACTTCTTTCCACCACAGCAGTTATGGTAATAATCAACAATAATCTTGGAATAGAATTTAGGAGTTCAATTCCTCTTGAAACAAAAGTATCCATTGGTACGCTTACCTCCTTGTTTAACCATTCGAATTGTATAGCCTTACTTAGAATTCTGAATAGCATAGTAATTCCTATAACAACGCCAAGACTAATTAGCATTGCAATCATTCCATCTCCTATACCTTCAGAAAAAGCTTGTGATAAAATATATTTTCTTTGTCCAAAACCATAGAATAAACCCATAAATACTCCAAATATTGTGAGCCAATATTTTATTCTTGGCATTTTTAGTTTAGTATCGCCAAAAAAGCCAGCTAATGCCCCTAAAATAATACCAATAAGTGAAGCGATTCCCATGGAAACTAGCCCAACCATTAATGAAATTCTTGTTCCATGAATTAAGCCAGAAGCTAAGTCGCGACCAATACCATCCGTACCTAGTTTATGTCTAAATTTCGAAGGAATTTCAATGATTTCTCCGTCTGAATTTTTAAACCTTTGCTCACCACTTGGAGCAGCATAATCTCTATTGTATCTGTCCATACTTCCTGGGGAATAAGGAATAGGAGTCCATATTACTGACGTTAAATCCAATTGTCTCCAATCTGTAATATCGTACTGTAATACTTGTACAAAATCTCCCTCAGCATTATAAATAGAATCAGTCCTAGTATCACTAGCAAAAGCAGGATAAAGAGTATTGCCTTCATACTCGGCAAAAAGGGGTCTGTCATTAGCAATATAAGGAGCAAAAACAGCAATGATTACTAATACCAATAATAAGTATAAACTTACTAATGCAATTTTATTTTTCTTGAACTGAGCCCAAGCATATTTTTTAAATGAAAAATTTTCGTTTGTATTTTGCATAATTCTATTTGTATGAAATTCTTGGGTCAACCACTGCATAAAGTAAATCAGCAACCAAATAACCAACCATTGTTAAAAATCCGGATAAAGTAAATACTGTAATAATCATTGGATAGTCATAATTAAGTATGGAATTCAAAACTTCAACTCCCATTCCTGGAATAGAAAAAATTACTTCAATAATAATACTGCCTCCTATTGCCATTGGAAAGATTGCAGCAAAAACAGTAATTACAGGTAATAATGAATTTCTAAGTGCATGCTTCAAAATTACTTTCCCTTCTCCTAAGCCTTTAGCCCGAGCGGTACGGATATAATCTTGCGATACAACATCAATCATTCCTACACGCATAATTCTGCTTAAAAAAGCAAACGAACCGTAAGTATACGTTATAATTGGTAAAATTAAAAATGGCATTCTGTGTTTTAGTTTCATCCATAAGCTCCAATTAGGGTCAAAAATTGTTGGGTCTTGAATTCCAGAAACAGGGAACCAGCTCAAATTATCAGGATTAGCAAATTGTAGTAATAATAAAGTAGCAACAAAGAAAGATGGCATGGAATATAATACAAATAAAACTAAAGACATTCCTTTATCTGCTGCGGAATCTTTTTTGTAAGCTGAGTAAATTCCAATAGGTATACTAATTAAATATGCTAGAAAAATTGAGATAATAGATAAGGAAAATGATATTCCAACTTTCTGCCAAATTTTAGATTGAATAGGCTGGCTATCAATATAAGAAATTCCAAAATCGCCTCTTAGTATACCTTTTCTTTCATTTCCATTTCCCAAAAGCCATAAATGGTATTGGTTTTTCCCACCATACCAACTAATGGTAGGAATATAAGTTTTCCATCTTGTTGAATTAGTGAACAGGTCTTCTCTTGATTGCTTTACATTAAATAATGGAGCTTTTAAATTGGATAAAAAAACGTGATTTTGGAGTAAGCCATTCATCTTTTCAAATTTCAATGGCACTAATGTTTTGTCAGAAGTTTCAAGTAAACTCCCAATTTCAAAACCAAATTGATTGGCGGCCTCATTTACCGTGTTTAAGGATAATGAAGTGTCATTTGATACAATTTCTTTAGCATCAATTATCTGATGTGCTTTTTGTAAAGCAAGTAAATTTGAATAATACTCGGATACAGCTCCCCAATTTCCACTTTGATGTGTAAGTGCTTCAAGGTTAGCTTTGTGGTATTTGTCTTGTACTTTGTAAAGAGTGTCAGAAGCAGCTAAATCAGTAACGCTTAAATAAAAAATAGGTAAATCTAACCCCAGTTTTTTTCTTAGTTCTTGTTTTATTTTTTTGGAGGCTCCTGATTGTTGCTCAGCCGAACCTTCACTTCCTGCTGCTTTGGATAGACGTTCTACAGGATCTCCAGGAGCATTAATGCTAATCACAAATGATAATAGCGAAATAGCTATCAGCATAGGTATAAAGGTTAATATTCTTTTGAGTGCGTATTTGAACATAGTTGTTTGTTTTATTTCCCGTCAGTTGTTGTTAAATTTTTCGAAGAAAAAGCAGTTTTTAATTCTAAGTTTTGAATCATAACTCCTGGCTTTTCAAAATACATTCCTCTATTGTTGAATCTTTTGTGTATTGCGAATTTTCTCTTTGTTGCATAAAGGAAAACATAAGGTTGGTCTTCATATACTTTAGCTTGTAATTTAAGAAGTGCATTATTATGTTTCTCCTTATCAAGAGTAAGGTTTGCTTGTTCAATTAAAGCATCACTTTCAGCATCACCAAACCCACAGAAATTAGATCCTTTTGTTACCCATGATGAAGTATGCCATAGTTGCATAGGATTTGAGTATGATGCGCTCCCTCCCCAACCACCCATCATGCCATCAAAGTTATGGTCCATAGCATTTTTATAAAATAGTGTAAAATCCATCGGAGTAGGCTCAGCAACAACTCCGGCCTTATAGATACTTTCTTTTATCATCAATACAATTTCTTTTGATATTGGTGAACTCATATAACTTAATTTAAAAGAGAATGGAGTTTTAACACCATTAATCATTTTATCTCTGATATTATCTCCATCAGTATCTACCCATCCTGATTCAGTTAGTAACTCTTTTGCTTTTTCAATATCTAAAGGAATTAATTTTAATGTATCATTATAAGTGCTTTTAAGTGGAGAAATTAATGAAGCTTGTCTACTTCCTTTTCCATGCATCATTACTTCAATAATTTCATCAATTGGAATAAGATAGGCCATAGCTCTTCTTACTTTTTGATCAACAAAAAATGGTTTTTGTTTTATTCCATCGGGTTTCATGTTTAATCCCATATAACTAAATGAATATTGATCTAGAAAGTCAGAATCGTAATTATCATTAAAATACTCCCGTTCTTGTAATTTCATTAGTTTGACAGTACCAATTCTAGTTGTTACATCAATTTCCTGATTTTTAAGTGCAAGATAAGAAGATGCATCTTCTGTAATAATTTTAAAAATAATTTTTTCAGGGTAGGCTTTGCTATATACTGAGGAATCATTACCTCCCCACCATTTCTTTTTCTTTTCTATAGTAATGTACTGGCTTGCTTCCCATTGAGTAACTTGATATGCACCAAGCCCAACTAAAAGCTGGGGTTTGTAGCTATTGTCTGCATTATTATATGAGTTAAACCATTCTTGTAATTCTTCTGTTTCATTAAAATTTTCTGATAATAAATTTTTAAAAGAAACATTGTCTAGTATTTTTTTAGGGTCCCACAAACTTTTTTGCTGAATAAATATTTCTGAAAAAATAAATTTATTATCCCAATGAATATTTTGTGCATGCATTATGAATTTCATAGGATTGCTTGGGTCCAGTTCAATACTTTTAATTACAGTGGTGTAATTGCTTCTTATTTGTGCATTATTGGTAAGCGGACAAAGCATTAGTTTTACTGAGAATGCAACATCTTCAGCATTTAGTTCTGTTCCATCATCCCATAATACTCCTTTTTTGATTTCATATTGAAATGATAAATTATCTTCAGAAGCAGTAGGCATATTTTTAGCAAGTGATGGGATGTACTCCAAACTTTCAATATCTAATTTTATGAGTGTCTTTTGAGTGTAGTTAAATATATAACTTCTAATAGCAGAGTTATCATTAAACGGGTGTAGTCCGTCAGGCTGAACAGATATGTGTGCAATTACTGTGTTTTGCGAAAGGTCTCTTTCATTTACACAAGCTGCTAATGTTGCTGATATAAAGAACGTTATAAATATTTTTTTAATCATAATAGGATTTAAGATGTGCAAATATAACATTTGGTAAAAATAATAAGAGTAATAGCTCTTCAAATATTTTTAAATAATTGTTAATAATATTTGCTATAAATATAGATTAGTATACATTTGCAATCCAAAAAAAAAGTTCATTTCAGTTGTTATGAAAATATTGGAGAGGTGCCAGAGTGGCCGATCGGGGCTCCCTGCTAAGGAGTTGTGCCTTTACGGGTACCGGGGGTTCGAATCCCTTCCTCTCCGCAAAATAAAAAGTAAATATTTTGTCTCTGGGTGTAAAAAATAAATACTTTTGCATTCCAAATTTTTCGGGGTATAGCGTAGCCCGGTTATCGCGCCTGCTTTGGGAGCAGGAGGTCGCAGGTTCGAATCCTGCTACCCCGACAATTTTCCCCCCGAAAATCACCGATTTTCGGGGTATCACACTGATTACCAAGCCCAAGAACATAAGATTTAGAAGTTATTTTTTAAAATAATTTTTTAGTCCCCTTTATCAGGTAATGGCACCAAAAAAAATGTAAAACGGTGCAAAATGTGGTGCAAAAAAATGGGCGTAAATATTTTCTTCTTTTTTTATCATCAAAAATTACATCATTTTACATCCGTAAGTTCATATTTATAAAGATATATTGTTTTATATCCTTAAAGATAACTTATTGAATATCAGTTTATTAAATACATTTTGTATTGTAAAATTTAATAAATTTGTAAAATGAAAAAACAATTATTTGTAAGCTTTTTAGCAAGAAAAGCATTAACCAAGAAAACTGGGATGGTTCCTTTATACTGTAGAGTTAGATATAACGATACCACAGTCCAGTTTTACACCCAAATAGATATACTGTATATAAATTGGGATTCCAAAAGAACACGCGTTAGCGGAAATAGTAAAAAAGCTCTTAATTTAAAATTAGAAACTATTCGTGTTGATATTATAGAAAAATATAATGCATTAGTAAAAACGAATATTATAATAACAGCCAAGACGATAATCGATTATTATAAAAATAATACGCTTATAATGAATAGTATTATAAATGTGTTTAAACAGCATAATGAAAATATGAAATCGCTTATTGGAATTGAGTATAGTTATGGTTCTTATAAAAACTACAAAACGACAATAAAAAGATTAAAAAATTATATAACAAAAAAATATAACGCTAATGATATTTCACTCACTCAAATAGATTATAATTTTATATATAATTTTTCACAATTTCTTTTATTACATACCGAGTGTAATCATAATGGCATGATGAAACACATACAACGTTTTAAAAAGATAACTAACTTTTGTATAAAGAATAATTATATAACAAAAGATCCTTTTGTGGGTTTTAAAATTTCATTTAAAAAAAGTAATCGTGTGTATATAAATAAAGACGAAATAGAGACACTTAAAAATATAACGTTAAATAACAATCTTAATAAAGTGCGTGATGTATTTTTATTTTCGTGTTACACTGGTTTGTCATATATTGATCTATATAATTTGAGCTTGAAAAACATAATAAAAGGTTATGACGGCTTGCAATGGATTTTTGTTAAAAGACAAAAAACCGACATACCTTCAAACCTTCCTATTTTACCATATGCTTTTTCTATTTTGAAGAAATATAAAAAAGAGAAAAATATAAATAGAATTTTCCCAATGATAAGTAACCAAAAAATAAATAAAGCATTAAAGGAAATAGGACGTATGTGTAACTTTAATAAAAAACTAACATTTCATAGTGCACGACATACGTTTGCAACAACAATTACTTTAACAAACGGAGTGCCTATAGAAAGTGTTTCTAAAATGCTTGGACATAATAATATAAAAACCACTCAAATATATGCACAAGTAATAGAATCCAAAATAAGCTCCGATATGTTGAAATTAAGACAGAAATTTATATAATTATTAACAGCATTAAATAAATTAGATTAATAACATCAATTAATAAACTAAAAATCTAATTTTGTTTTTATGAATAAGAAGATAAAAGTAATTGAATTATTTGCTGGAGTAGGTGGATTTCGCCTTGGATTAGAGGGTTGTAATGGAAAATCTGCTTCTTCTAATTATAAAAAAAAAATAGATTCTAATTATGAAGTAGTTTGGAGTAATCAATGGGAGCCAAGCACTAAAATGCAACACGCTAATCTTGTATATGAAAAGCATTGGGGAAATAAAAATCATTATGGTGATGATATTAATAAAGTAGCTAATCCTGATTTTTCTGATAAAAAAGTGAAAGAATTTATTCCAGAACATGATCTTTTAGTTGGTGGTTTTCCTTGTCAAGATTATTCCGTGGCAGGTGTTAATACTAATGGTATTGAAGGGAAAAAAGGGGTGCTGTGGTGGAATATTCATAAGATATTAAAATCCAGAAGGCCATCATATGTTTTTCTTGAAAATGTTGATCGTTTACTAAAATCTCCGACTAACCAACGCGGAAGAGATTTTGCCATTATTCTTTCAACTATGACTAAATTGGGTTATGATGTAGAATGGAGAGTTATAAATGCTTCCGAATACGGAATGCCTCAAAGAAGAAAAAGAGTTTTTATTATGGGTTATCATAAAAGTTCTAACATTCAGATTTCAAATATTGATAGTTGGCTTAAAAATGAAGGGATTTTAGTAAACGCATTTCCTGGAATACAAAAAGGCTCTATTAAACAGTTTTTAATTGATAGTGACCCTCAATTACTTTCTGAAAATTTTGATTATGGTAAATTCTTAAATTGTGGAGCTATAAAAGCTACAAACAATGAAGTTTTAACTTTTGATTACACTCCAAAAGTAAATGATAAAGAATTATTAAAATATAGTAAATTTCAGTTATTGGGCGATATTGTAAATGAAGTTAATAAATCTGGTATTGAAGTAAATGATGATTTTATTGTTGATAATAATAAAAAATTAAATAAAGTATTAAAGAAAAAACAAAAAGCGGGAGCAAAACTATCTTATATTGATGTAGATAAAGACGACAATGTTGTGATGGTTAAAGATTTAGATAAATGGAAATATCTAAAAGGTAAGAAACAAGAAGAAAGAACCTCATCTATAGGGGTTTTCCACTATACTGAAGGTTCAATGAGCTTACACGACTCCTTAGATAAGCCATCAAGAACGATTATTACAAGTGAAGGTGGGCCTGGTGCATCAAGATTTAAACATCTTATTGAATTAGAAAAAGATAAAAAGTACAGAAGATTAATGCCTGAAGAGTTAGAGCTTCTTAATATGTTTCCACTTGAACACACTAACTTAAATGGCCAAATTTCAGATACAAAAAGAGCATTTTTTATGGGAAATGCATTAGTTGTTGGAGTTATTGAAAGGGTTGGTAAAGTGCTAAATCAGTTTATTTCTACGGATTTATAATATAACTATTTAAATCTAGGGTAGTCATTTTTATATAAGCCTATTGAAACACCAACATTTTTTAAGTTTATATTTAAGGAATCTGCTATTATTTGATCAAAGGCTCTTTGCTTGATACAAAAAGCTCTTCTTTCAGCAAAATTCAAATTTGGGTGTTTTGCTATAGCACCACTTTTAGAAAGAGATGGATTTAATTTATTGTAACCTCCTCCATGTCTTGGACAATTTCCTAAGAAATTGGTATCTCTTTCACTTATAACTTGTCCTTTTATAATCTTTTTTCTGATTATTGCGTAATCCCGCTGGATTAATTTAGAATGTTCTTTTGTTGGTTCCCATTTAAAAGTATGTACAATCTGAAAGTCTTCAAATTTTACAGGTTTTTTTTCGTATAAATAAATGATAAATAGAATTTTATTAATTTTTTTTAAATGAGAATTATCTGTCCAAAGCTCATTTTTAATTACATCTTTATAATCTATCTGAGTTAATACAAGTCTCTCTTTTGCATTATAAATACCCTTTGATTTTACAAATTGTATTCCTGTAGTTTTTAATTCAAGATTTATGTCTTCAAAGTCAGGATTAGAGTGACTGCTTAATTTAAGATTGAAGTAATCTTTTTCTATATAAATAGCAAATACATTTTTTGTAATTCTACGATTATCAGGATAATTAGCAATAAGATTTGGTAAGGCTTTACTAATAGTTTTACCCTCTAAATTTTTAGCTTTTTCTATAATATCATTTATGTCATTCATAATCAAGGTGCTTAATTAATATTCTACTATCTATAATTTTGCTAAATTATATTTTTAAAGATAATTGTTTACTCAGAAAATTAAATAAATTTCTTAAGTTTGTTTTAGTAGATTGGTTAGCGGTGCAAAAAGTGGTGCAAATTTTAGTTTAAAAGCTTACTGTAATCTAGTGAAATAAGTGTTGGTTGTAATCCTGCTACTGGTAAGGTTTATTATAAGTTCTAAATCTACGAACTGAATTTTTTTCCCCTAATGTCAATTTGATAATACTTATATCATTTTCTAAATTACATTTTGTGCATATAAGAGTATTAAGATTTTCATCAGCACATATCAAGAAGAATTTAAAGATCTTGCTTTTCATACTTTAAGATTAATAAAAAATAACTCAGTTTTTTAGAAATTACTCAAATTTAGTTTTCAACAAGTTAATTAGTTTTAAAAGTTAGCTGTTTCTTTAAAAATGTATTTAATAAATTTGATGCATATGAAAGATTGTGATAAACTTTATTTAGGTTTTAGAAAATTTATTCAAAAAGAAAAGTTGAGAGATTATGATAATGAGTTTTTTGAAAAAAAAAGGCATACATATAAGTTTATGATTCCATTTATATATAAATATGTTAACGTAGATAAACTTAAGAATAAGCTAGTTAACAAAGATGATATTAGCCTTTTTTATTTTTTTAGTGTCTACTTAAATAAACTTTTAGTTAAGGCGCCTACATGGGTTAAAGGCATGAAATTATTAGAACCAACTCATAGTTATATTTCCTCTTATAAAAGGCCTACTCAGTTTTAATTATTTTTAAAAATAAGACATTACTAATATAATTAAATTAAGTTTGGATTAGTAAATTGGTTAACGGTGTAAAAAAGTGTTGCAAATTTTAATTTGAAAGTTTACGTTAATTTAGTGAAAAGGGTAGGAGTTCTAATCAAAATTTTTAAATGTTCTTCTTTTGTCCTCTTCATCCTCATGATATTTGCAGTTCCCTTCAATAAAACCTTTCTTCTTTTGAAAAAGTGAATATCTATCCTTATCATTATTAAATCCTGTGCTATATTCAAAATGATCCCATTCGTAATTAGATTGATTTTTAAGATAAATAAATTCATATGTAAATTCACCGTCAAAAACTTTTAAAACATCATTTTCTAAAGGTTGGTAATCAAAATCAAAAATATTTTTAGAATTTAGATCAATTAATAAATTCCCCCTCGTTGGAATGTATCCATCACCTGGAGGTATTAGGCTACCCATTACATCCGGACTTTCAGGGTAATTTGTAGGTATTGCCTTATTCAATATCCAATAAGGTTTCTTTTTATCAATTTTATCAGAGCAAGTACAGAGTTTATATTCTTTTAAATCTTTACACATCTTTTATTTCAATTAACTTATCGTTATATTTTTTATACTCAAATATACTAAATCATAAAGAATTATATAAAGACTAAAAAGATCTTTTATTAGTGGTGCAAAAAGTGGTGCAAATTTCAGTTTACAAGCTTACTGAAATCTAGTTTAAAGGGGAGAGGTTCTAATCTAGTGAAGATTTTAGTTTCTTTTAGCCATCTTTGAATATAATTTTCTTTTCTTTTTTAAATTTGCTATAGTTTAACATTTAAATTTTTAACTATATTTAGGAAATTTATAAAATTTAAAAAAACCTTCATCTTTCTATCTTTTTTTAATATATCATTAATAAAATAAATGAAAAAATTACTGATTTTACTAATATCATTTTTAAGTTTTTCTCAGATTTATGCAACTCATTTGATGGGAGGAGAGATTACTTGGGAATGTATTAAGATTGGCCCTGACGCAGGAAAATATATTTTTAAGCTTAAGTTGTATCGTGATTGTTATGGCACAACCTTAAGTACTTTTGCTCAAACTATTAATATTTGGGATCATCCAACAGAAACATCAATTTCCGTTGATTTTATTCTTTCTCAAGATATTTCTCCTGACTGTGATGTTACTAACAGTGGTAATTCAGAGTTGGATTGTGTAAATAACCCTGTAGGTGCTGTAGAGGAATATATTTATGAATCACTTCCAATTAGCTTAGCTGGAATTCCCCCGCCAACTGGCTGGCACTTTACTTGGGATTCATGCTGTAGAAATGGAGCTATTTCAAATTTAATTATATCAAATCCAACAAATCCTTCAGAAGGATTTACACTTAGAGCATCAATGTTCCCTTATCTAGATGCAACTGGAAATGCAGTTCCTGCAGATCCATGTTTTGATTCTTCACCAATTTTTAATGAAGTTGCTCAAACAATTACATGTGCAAGCTATCCTTTTGAATACTCACACAACGCATCTGACAATGATCTAGATTCAATATCTTATTCTTGGGATGAGCCATTAGATGATTTCTTTGGGGCATTTAATCCTCCATTAAATCCAGCTCCACTTTCTTGGCTAGCTCCGTATACTTATGATAATCCTCTTCCAGGCGGTGTTACATTAAATAATGTTACTGGTGAAATAGTTTTTAACTCTTCTATTTCTGGAAATTTTGTAACTGTAGTTAGAATTGATGCATACAAATGTGGTCAATTAGTTGCTCAAATTTATAGAGAATCACAAATTATAATTACTTCATGTCCAATTCTAGACACTTTAACATATAATTCTTATCCAACTCTTTCCCCTCCTTTTATAGATCCAATCTCAGGATTACCTTCTTATTCAACTACTGTTGCTGCTGGAAGTGCTATTAACTTTCAAATTCAATCAGATGATTTTGATGTATATGCTAATGGATCACCTCAGGACGTAACTTTAGAAATTACTGGTGGTCAGATGGCTGGAGATTTTGTAACAATAACAGATTGCACTAATCCACCATGTGCAACATTTGATAATGGTGCTGGATTAACACCACCTTTTTCTAATCCTACTTTTGTAAATGGATTCTTTAACTGGCAAACTTCCTGCAATCATATCTCTACTAATTTAGGTTGTATAAATACGTCAAATATTTACACATTTAATATCAAAGCCTATGATGATTTTTGTCCAATACCAGCAGTTACTATAGCTACAATATCAATTGAAGTTTCAGCCGCTAATTCTTTGCCTGCACCTGAATTGCAATGTGCATTTTTAGATGGTGATGGAGATTTAACATTGGATTGGAATGAAACTTTTAGTGTTGATTCTACTATCATCTATCATATTATGGGATCTGACAATATTGGTGGTCCATATACTCTTTTAGCAGATGTTTTTTATCCAGTTACCGTTTATACTATTGATTCATTAAATATTACTAGTGGATATCAGTATTTTTATATGACTCAAGAATCTGCATGTGTAAATAATTCTTTAGAATCTGATACAATAACACCAATTGAATTTGCTATAAGTCATTCTGATGTTAGTTGTTGGGATGATTCTGATGGACGAATTAGTATTGAAGTTCTAAGTACTATGCTATCACCACTTAGCTATTTTATTGATGGAGTAATAAATCCAAATCCAATTCCTTATGATACTGTTTTTGATAATTTATCTACTGGAGTATATGCTATAACAGTAAGTGATAACGGTAGTTGTCAGATTACTGAAGATATATCTATTACTGCTCCTGGATCTCCATTGCAATCTATCGTTACAGATAGTATAAATATCTGTGCTAATTCTTCAGATGGTTTGGCTGTAGGTTCTGGTGCTGGCGGCAGCCCGCCATATTCTTATGAGTGGTTTGATAATAGTTTTACAAGTTTCAGTACTAATGACACTGCATTTAATTTAAGTGCTGGTAGTTACTATCTTGAAGTTACTGATGCTAATGGTTGTGATACCTTTTCAACTGTTCAGGTTATAGCTCCTCAGACAGCATTGAGTGGTTCACCTCAGGTTTATGGAGTTGCTTGTAAAGGGGATAGTACTGGTATGATTGTTGGAGATGCAACAGGAAGTTGGGCTCCATATAAATATTACTGGATTGATAATTTAGGAGATACTTTGCGTTCTACATCTTATAAAATTGGTAGAGATACGCTATCTGGTCTAGCCTCTGGAGTATATAATTTACATGTTTATGATGCTCAAGATTGTTTTATATCTTATGCATTAAATGTTGGTGAGCCATTAACAAGTTTGCAAATATCTTTAAGTGGCACTAATTTAACTAACTGTTTAATTTTTAATGGAAGTATTGATCTAAGCGTAATGGGTGGTATGCCTAATTATACTTACTTATGGAACACAGGAGATATTACTGAAGATTTAATTAATTTAGGTGCTGGAAGTTATAATGTTTTTGTTACAGATGGTTGGGGTTGTATAGTATATGATACTATTTTTATTGATCAACCTTCTGATAGTCTTAGGTTAAATCTATCTATATCCAATTATAATGGTTTTAATATTTCTTGTTTTGGTGGAACAGGAGA
>ENA-OSJC01001367-OSJC01001367.1-marine-metagenome-genome-assembly--contig:-NODE-1367-length-20221-cov-3.573521_pt1 | contig 20221 bp, 14 predicted proteins | sample MGYA00237885_ERZ534234 | MGnify/ENA primary metagenome ERZ534234 (study PRJEB26413, sample SAMN06343907) | marine metagenome | isolation source: coastal waters | place: Atlantic Ocean: West Antarctic... | reverse complement strand
ATCAAGAACCGCATGTCCCGCATCTTCAACCGCAAGTCCGGACGTACCGTCATGCTTGCTTTCGACCACGGCTTCCTCATGGGACCCACCTCCGGTCTGGAGCGCATCGACCTCAACATCGCCCCGCTTGCCGAAGAAGCTGACTGCCTCATGGGTTGCCGCGGCATGCTCCGCACCAGCATCCCTGCGGAAAACACCAAGCCCATCTGCCTCCGCACCGACACCGGAACCACCATCCTCACCGAGATGAACCACAACGTTCTCATCTCCGAGATCGATGCCATCTCCATGAACGTCTCCGCCATGGCCGCCATGCTCGCGATCGGCGACGCTGACACCGAAGCCATCACGGTGGCCAACTTCAGCCGCCTCGTCGACATCGGCAACAAATACAGCATCCCCGTCATGGGCGTCACCGCTGTCGGCAAGGACATGGCTCGCGACTCCCGCTACTTCGGCCTCGCTTCCCGCGTTTGTGCTGAAAATGGCGCTTCCATCGTCAAGACCTACTACACCGAAGGCTTCGAAAACGTCGTCGCCGCCTGCCCCGTCCCCGTCGTCATCGCCGGTGGTAAAAAACTCCCTGAGCTCGAGGCGCTCGAACTCTGCTACAACGCCATCCAGTGTGGTGCTTCCGGAGTCGACATGGGCCGCAACGTCTTCCAGTCCGAGGCTCCCCTCGCGATGATGAAAGCCGTCAAAGAAGTCGTCCACAACGGGGCCACCCCCGCCGAAGGATTCGACCTCTTCAACACCATCAGTAACGAAGCTTAAGCAAACGGGGCCGCGACCTCCGGTCGCGGCGCCAAAAAGTTCCAAAGCCCCGGGTCCCATCCCCGGGGCTTTTTCCCAAAAGGAGCGGTGGCGCCCTCGCCGCTGATCAACCAAGCTCTCCTAGCGTCCAAGCGGCGAGGGCGCCACCACTCCTTTCCCAAGCCCCAACGGGCGATCTAACCTCCCGCCACTCCCATGACCCGCGCCGAAAAAATCGACCTCATCCGCTCCCGCCCGCAACTCTCCGTCGCCACCCTCAGCGCCGACATGGGCAACCAGGCCGCCGCCCTCCAAACCCTCGCGGAAAATGACGTCAACCTCCTCCACTTCGATGTCATGGACGGCAACATCTGGCCCAACATCACCGTCGGCTCACCCTTCGTCGCCGGCCTTAAAACCGACCTCCTCAAGGACGTCCACCTCCTCATCGACAAACCCGAGAAACACATCGCCGCGTTCGCGAAGGCCGGAGCCGATCTCATCTCATTCTCCGCCGACAACACCGCCGACATCGGGACCACCCTTTCCCTCATTTCCGAAAACGAAGACATCGTCCGCGGGGTCTACCTTAATCCCGGAACCTCCGTCGAGACCATCAAACCTCATCTCGACCAAATCGACTACGTCCTCCTCCTCGGCGTCGGCCCCGACACCGGCAAGGAACTCTTCCTCGACGACCTCCCCGCGAAAATCGAAGCCCTCCTCGCCGCCAAACCCGACCTCCTCATCTGCATCGATGGCGGCGTCAACAAAACCACCATGCCCCAGATCGCGAGCATGAAACCCCACTTCGTCGTCTCCGGCTCCGCCATCTTCAACAACGAAGATCCCGTCGAAAACCTCAAGTTTTTCCACCAAACTTTGGCCTAATAAATCCAAAATTCTAGAATCAGAAACTCGAAACCCCTCAGCCAAGATTCGCCTTCAAAACCTCCACAACCAAGTTTGCCTAAAGACTACCTCCGCAAACTCCGGTTCGTCCATTTCGTATCTCTCGTGGTTCCAAAAACCCACAACCCAGCCCCTCAACCATCCATCTTAATCTACGAAATCTGCGGATAAACCTCCCCAACCCAGCCCCACAAAATCATGTCTGATCAAATCCACGCTAATAAAGTAGCCATCGTCACCGGAGCCGCTGGCGGCATCGGTCGCGCCACCGTCGAACGCCTCCGCAACGACGGAGCCACCGTCGTCGGCCTCGACATCAATCCAGCGGTCGTCGAAAACCTCACCGGCGAACGCCTCACCGGAATCGTCTGCGACATCACCGATGACGCCGCCATGAAGGCCGCCATCGACGCCACCGTCGCCAAGCACTGCAGCCTCGACCTCATCGTCGCCAACGCCGGCATCTTCAAATCCGGCGAATACATCGAAGACCTCCTCGAATCCTGGGACCTCCACATCAAGATCAACCTCACCGCCACCCAGCGCTTCCTCAAGTTCTCCATCCCCCACCTCAAAAAGAGCACCCTCTCGCCGAGCATCATCATCATCGGCTCGCGGAACTACGCCGCCCCCGGACCAGGCGCCGCCGCCTACTCGGTCACCAAAGCCGGAGTCACCCAACTCGCCCGCGTCGCCGCCCTCGAGCTCGCCCCTGCCGGAATTCGCGTCAACATCATCCACCCCGATGCCGTCTTCGACACCGAAATCTGGACTGACGAAGCCCTCGAAAAATCAGCCAAGCGCTACGGCATGACCGTGCAGGAGTATAAAACGAAAAACCTCCTCAGCACCGAGATCACCTCCCACGGAGTCGCCGCCATGATCAGCACCGTCGCCGGCCCCGTCTTCTCCGCCACCACCGGAGCCCAAATCCCCATCGACGGCGGCAACGACCGCGTGATCTAGTAAATTGACGGGGAGTGGTAGCCGAATCACCATTGATCCGGCGGGACGAGTCGTCATTCCCAAAGCGATTCGGGATCAACTCCACCTCGTATCAGGCAGCCTGACTTGGACACCACCGTATTTCTTCGAAACGAGCGGGAGAGCCACTCGACCTCGAAGCTCTCAAGCGCATCAGCCAACTTGGCCTCCGCCGCGGCACCCAAATTCCCACCGATGGCGGAAACGACCGCGTGATCTCATCACCTCGCACAAGTCCGAAACCCCGTAAAGACATCGGTCCTTCCCGGAAGGGAAGCCTGGCGGTAGCTGTTGCGGATGAGGCTGGAGCAGGTCGCGCACGATCCGCCCTTGGTCACCCGGTGGTCACCAAACTGCAGGACCGACATGTAGTGATACATATCGATCTCGAATCCCGCGTAGGGCAAAAACTGACTACTCGTCCACTCCCAGGCTGTCCCTAACATTTGCAGGCAACCATTAGGACTCGCGCTCTCACCAAAGGCATCGACTGGAGCGGTGCCGAAGAAAGTCCCATCCATATCCACCCGCCCGGAATTCATCTCATCATCACCCCAAGGATAGTGATGTGCTTCCGAACCGCGCGCGGCCGCTTCCCATTCTGGCTCAGTCGGAAGTCGACGTCCCGCCCATCGGCAAAAAGCCTCCGCCTCCCAGACGCAGACATGCAAGACCGGTGCCTCGAGTGGGAGGTTCTCCCACTGATCAAATTTGCGATGCTGCCATCTGCCATCTGCGTCACGACGCCAGTAGCTCGGCATCTCGCGCTTTCCTCCGTCGCCTTCCAACAGCCAACATTTCCCCCCAAAATCCCAGAGAGTTTCATTTTGATAGCCGCCAGCTTCGACAAATTCGAGAAACTCGCGATTACTCACCAGGGTCTTCGAAATTGAAAATGGCTCCACTCTCACCCGATGTCCCGGCCGCTCGTTATCAAAACTAAAACCACCGGAAGAAAGCGGGGGCATCCCTAAAAAGTAGTCGCCACCCTGCACCTGGGCATCGCCTGAAATTCCGGAACCCTTTGGAAGATCGGCATTCAGAGTTGCGAATGACGGAGCAGGATATCCCAAGGTCTGCCTCGCCCAAAGCAAGGACTCAATATGCATCTGCTGATGATGAATGACATAGCGAAGAAGATAGCCTTCCTCCTCATCAAGTGCCCTTCCCCCAAACTTCTCCCGAACCTCGTCGAGTACTCCGCGGTAGTAGTCAAACATTGTTCCCTTCTCGGGCACCACTCCGGGCCTCCAGCGATGCTTATGTGAAATCTCGAAGGAGTCCCAAATATCGTCATATCCCGGCATCCTGGCTTCGTTTTTACCAAACTTGCGCAGGAGAAAATACTCATAAAAGAAGGCCGAGTGCCCCAGCTCCCAGATCGGAGGATTCACTCCCGGAGAGTACGGCACCGCAAGGAGGGAGTCATCGAGATCATCCAACAAGGCGCGGGACTTTTGGTCCACCACATCGAGTTCAATCATCATCTTTTCTGCTGTCTTCATAATCGAATTTCCTGTTCCTGACAGATTTCCCGAGGAAACTCAATTCATTCAAATGGACCTCCGCCCCCAAGCAATTTGTCGAGAGGGCAAAAACTGGAATTTCCCCGAGAAGTCCGAAAGCTCTTTCGGGCTGCCTCATCGACAGGCTTGCCCACGAAGAGTCGTCAACAAGCCATGGAGATTTTACACACAGATTTCGTGCTCCGGGCGGGCGGGAAAATCTGTGTAAATCTGTGCCCAATTCTTTTAAATCTGTGCCAAAATTCCCAAACTTCGTATCCTTCACCTTGTTACTCTCATGTTAACAGCGCGCCCACGGTGCCGGTTCTTTTGCTAAAAGCTAAAAGCCAGCTCCGAAAACCCCGCAATCATCTTACCCTCCTCACGAACCACCCTCCATGAAGCTTCTCACACTTTTCCTTCTAGCCACATCAATGGTTTCGCTCGCAGCGGAAGTGCCAAACCCAAAATCGCTCCAGTTTACAAAATGGACGCCCGACTTCCTCGTCCCGGACCCGGTCGCCATTTCATTCGATCACCAAGGCCGCGCCTATGTCACTCAGACTCAACGCCGCAAGGCCAACGATCTCGATATCCGCTCAAACCGCGACTGGATTCCCGACGACCTCAGCTTTCAAAGCCCCGATGACAAACGGGCCTTTTATCGCAAGGTCTTCACGCCGGAAAACAGCGACGCCAACAAACACCGCGTCAAAGATTTCAACCAAGACGGCAAGCACGACCTCGCCGACCTCCAGTTTCTTTCCGAACGCATCCACCTCATCGAAGACACCGATGCCGACGGCCTAGCCGACAAAACCTCAGTCTACGCCGAGGACTTCACCGATGAAATCGCCGGCATCGCCGCCGGAGTTCTCCACCATAATGGCGACGTCTACACCACCATCGTTCCCGATGTTTGGAAGCTAAGAGACACCGATAACGACGGCAAAGCCGACACCCGCGAAACCCTCGCCACTGGATTCGGAGTCCACCTCGCCTACGCCGGCCACGACATGCACGGCCTCACCGTCGGACCTGATGGCCGCATCTACTGGACCATCGGCGACAAAGGCGTGGGAGCTACCTCTGAGGAAGGACACCATTTTAAATATCCCAATCAAGGAGCCCTCCTCCGCTGCAATCCCGACGGCTCCGGCTTCGAAGTCTACGCCCGCGGCCTCCGCAACGTCCAAGAAATCGCCTTCGATCAATTCGGCAATATCTTCGGCGTCGACAACGACTCAGACCGTCCCGGCGAAAAAGAACGCTTCGTCTACATCGTGCAACACATGGACGCCGGCTGGCGCTCCAACTGGCAGTATCGCCAAGGCACCTTCAACCCCTGGATGGATGAAAACCTCAGCGTCCCCTATCAAAAAGACCAGCCCGCCTACATCCTCCCGCCCATCTCACTTTATGAAAATGGTCCCGCCGGAATGGCCTTCAACCCCGGCACCGCTTTGAGCGAAGAGTGGAAAAATTACTTCTTCCACACCAGCGCCCCCAACGGTCAACAGTGGGCCTTCCAAGTCGAGCAAAACGGAGCGTCCTACAAGATGGTCAACGACATGCAGGTCGGCAACGGCGTCCCCATCGTCGGCATCAACTTTGGACCCGATGGCGCCCTCTATGGCGTCGACTGGGGCGGCGGCTATCCGCTCAACAACAAAGGCGCGGTCTGGAAATGGGATGTCAAAAACAAGGATCCACTTCGACAGGAAACCGCCGAAATACTGCGCTCAGATATCTCTTCGAAATCAACAGACCAAATTGTAAAACAGCTAGATCATCCCGATCAACGAGTCCGTCTCAAAGCCCAATTCGAATTGGTTAAACGTAATCTCCGTCATGATTTAGTTCTGGCAACCCAGCAATCCACCCATCTCGGACGCATCCACGCGATCTGGGGAATCGGCCAGCTCAATCGCCAATCAAAATCACCCAACTTTAAATATCTCCTCGGCCTCCTCAACCATCCTGATAAAGAAATCCGAACCCAAGTCGTCAAAACCATCGGCGACCAGTTCGGCACCCAACTTGCGCTACACCAAGCTCCCGCTCCATCCGGCTCCTCTTCTCTCACAGAGTCTCTTATCCCGCTTCTTAAAGACCCATCCGCCCGGGTAAAGTTCCACGCCGCCATTGCCCTCGGAAATATCGGAAATCCCTCAGCCGAATCCGAGATTCACGAATTTAGCAAAGCTATTTCAAAAGAAGACACCTACCTCCGCCATGCCGCTATCGTTGCAACGGTCGGATGCGCTAGCGACGGATACCTCATGCAAATGGCGAAGCATGAGTCCGATCTTGTTCAACAAATCGCCGTCGTCGCCTCACGTCGTCGTGCCTCGCCTGAGATTGCCCGTTACCTCACCTCACCCTTCGAAAACGTCGTCGCCGAAGCCGCCCGCGCCATCCACGACGACTGGACCATTCCTGAAGCGATGCCCGCCTTAGCCGCCTCCTTGAAAACCACTCCCTGGATCAACAACGAATCCATCATCCTCCGAGCGATCAACGCCAACTTCCACCTCGGAACTCCCCCAGCCGCCCAACGTGTCGCCGCCTTCTCAACCCGCACGACCGTCCCCTTAAAACTCCGCCTCGACGCCATCGCCGCTCTCTCAAAGTGGACTCAACCCGAAAAACTCGACCGCGTCGTCGGTCGCTATCGCCCCCTTAAAGAACGTGACCCCGCCATCACCAAAGACGCCCTTTCCGCACAGCTCTCCAAGCTCCTCACCGACCCAGAGCAAGCGATCCAAAGCAAAGCGATGAACCTCACTCGCAGTCTCGAGATAGAACTTCCCCCCGAGGCCCTCGTCTTGCTTGCGAAAAACGAGAAGTCACTTCCCGAACTCAGAATTGAAGCCCTCCGTGCGCTCCACAGCCAAGAGCATCCCCAGCTCCAGGAACTCCTCTCCTCCGCCCTCCAGGCCAAGCAAGTCGACGTCCGCATCGAAGCGCTCGCTCTCCTTTCCAAATCCAATCCCGGGCACGCCCTCAAGACCACTTCCAAAATCCTCCAGAACAAGGACGGTAAGCTCACTGAAAAACAAGCCACCGTCGCACTGCTCACCGGCACCTTCGCCTCCGAAAAAGGAGACCAACTCCTGACCAAACTCGTCGCCTCCTTCGACACCATTCCCGCCGGACTCCAACTCGATCTCGCGGAAGCCGCCGCTACCCGGAACCTCAGCGCTCCCGCTCCCGAGTTCGCCCACACCCTCCAAGGCGGCAGCGCCGAACGCGGGCAAGACCTCTTCATGAACCACCTCGCCGCCCAGTGCATCCGCTGCCACCGCGTCGACAATCGAAAGGGAAGCAACATCGGCCCCAATCTCAAATCCATCGGCCTCCAGCGCACCCGCACTCATCTCCTGCAATCGCTCACCGACCCCCAAGCCGTCATCACCGATGGCTACGGCTCCATTTCCCTCACCCTCAAAAACGGCTCCTCCATTGTCGGTCAATTCCGAAAAGAAAAGAACGGAGTCGTCGAAATCGTCGACCCCGAAGGAAAAGTCACCAAAGTGAACACCGCCGACATCAAAGAGCGCAGCCCCGTCATTTCCACCATGCCCCCCATCGGCCTCATTCTCCAAAAACGCGAAGTCCGCGACCTCATCGAGTACCTCTCCACCCTCAAGGCCAAAAAATGATCTCTCTTAAAAAGCTCCTCCCAAGTTTAGGATTTCTCATCCTCTCGAATTTAGGATTTTCCGCGCAGCGGCTCAACGTCCTCTTCATCGCCGTCGATGACCTCCGCCCCGAGCTCAATTGCTACGGGAAAGAAGGCATCCACTCTCCCCACATCAATGCCCTCGCCGCGCGCGGCACCCTCTTCGAGCGCGCCTACTGCCAGGTCGCCGTCTGCGGAGCCTCCCGCGCCAGTCTCATGACCGGCCTCCGACCACAAACAACCCGCTGCTGGAATTTCAAAACGCCCATGCGCGAGATGAACCCCGACGCCCTTTCGATGCCTCAACATTTTAAAGCACAGGGTTACAACACCCTTTCCATCGGAAAAATTTACCACGCCCACAACGACGACTTCCCCCAAGGCTGGTCCGAAGAACCCCAGCGCGGACTCGGCAAACAATACGTCTCACCCGAGGGAATGGCGGCGGCCAACAAAGCACGGCGCACCCAGAAAACAACCGGCGTCAGAACGGCAGGGCCATCGATCGAAAACGGCGGCGACGTCCACGAAGACGAATACAACGACGGCGCAGTCGCCAAGACCGCCATCGCCCGCATGAAAAAACTCACCGACAGCAAAGAGCCCTTCTTCCTCGCCGTCGGCTTCAGCAAGCCGCACCTCCCCTTCAACGCCCCCGGGAAATACTGGGACCTCTACGATCGCTCGAAAATCAAAGTCCCCTCACGTGACAAAGTTATCAATGGCCTTCCCTACGATGGCTCCACCTGGGGAGAGCTCAAAAACTACTCCGACATCCCGCTCAAAACGAAAGAACTCGACGACGCCAAAACCCGCGAGCTTATCCACGGCTACTGCGCCGCCGTCAGCTACATGGACGCCCAAGTCGGCCGCCTCATCGCCGCCCTTGATGAAACCGGACTCGCCAAGAACACCGTCATCGTCCTCTGGGGAGACCACGGCTACTACCTCGGCGACTACGGCGAATGGTGCAAGCACACCACCTACGAGGTCGCCGCCCACGTCCCCCTCATCATCGCCGCCCCCGGCCTTCCCAAAAACCAGCGCACCAAAGCCCTCACCGAACTCGTCGATCTCTTCCCCACGATCTGCGACCTCAGTGGAAACCATATCCCCAAAAGCCTCCACGGCCTCTCCCTCAAGCCCGTCCTAAATGACCCCGCCGTAAAGTGGAGAGAAGGCGCCTTCAGCCAATACTTCAAAGGTAAAAAAGGCGTCGGGAAAGTACTCGGCACCAGCGTCCGCACCGACCGCTACCGCTACACCGAATGGCGCAAAAAAGACCACACCGGCAAACTCGAAGACATCACCCTCATCGACTTCCAAGGCAATCACCACCAAAACGTCGCCGCTGATCCAGTTCATAGAGCAGCTCTTAAAAAGCTGGCCGAACTCGCCAAGAAATCAGGAAGTGGGATTCAGCCAAAGTAAATTCAGAAACCAATTTGCTGCTAAGTTAGACCTGATTAGCAATCAAATGAGAATTCCCAAATCAGCCCCATCTTAGCATGAAATCCTAAATGAAGCTTCGTCAGGTAGCTTTGCTTTGAAACGTAATTAGACATCCTCGCACCCATTACACCGTCGAGAGCCATCGTATAATCTCGTAAAAAATCCGTCATCAAAACCCGAGACTCGCTGAGTGACCAAACTCTCGATAGCGTAGTCCCCATGATCAGGTTCATCTCTTTTCTCACCCTTCTTTTCGGACTTTGCTTTTCTACCGTCGGAGCTGCCGCAGGGCGACCCAATATCATCGTCATCCTCAGCGACGATCATCGCTACGACTTCATGGGCTGCGCCGAGGGCTCACCCGATTTCCTCGAAACTCCGAACCTCGATCGCATGGCGAAACAAGGGGCCCATATCCAGAACGCCTTCGTCACAACCTCCCTCTGCTCTCCCAGCCGCGCCTCCATTCTCACGGGCCAATACATGCACCATCACCGCGTCGTCGATAACCAACGCGCTGTCCCGGAAAGTACCCGCTTCTATCCCGAATATCTCCAAAAAGCGGGATACCGCACCGCCATGATTGGAAAATGGCACATGGGACATGACAACGACAACCCACGCCCCGGATTCCACCACTGGGTCAGCTTCCAGGGCCAAGGCACCTACTTCGATCCCCTCCTCAACATCAACGGAAAACAAGTCGCACAAAAAGGCTACACCGCCGACCGCCTCACCGATCAAGCCCTCGCCTGGCTCAAAGGCAAGCGGGGCGGCGAAAAAGACGCCCCTTTCATGATGCACCTCGCCTTCAAATCCGTGCACTACCCCTTCCAACCCGCCAAACGTCACCACGGCCGCTACGAGGGGAAAAAAATTGACTACCCCGAAACGATGGCAAACTCCGAGGAGAACTACACCACCCAGTCCCACTGGATTCGCGAGCGCAGATACGGCATCCACGGCATCGATCACATGGAAACCGGCGCTTTCGACAAAGACCCGGTCCCCTCCTTCGATGACCTCTACTGGCGATTCTGCGAGACCGTCCACGGCCTTGACGAAAACGTCGGCCGCATCCTCGACCACCTCGATGCCTCCGGCCTCGCCGAAAATACCATCGTCCTCTACCTCGGCGACAATGGTTTCCACCTCGGCGAGCACGGCTTCTACGACAAACGCGATGCCTTCGAACACTCCATCCGCATCCCGATGCTCGCCTACGCCCCCGGCCGCATCAAACCCGGCACCCAACTCACCGAGATGATTCAAAACATCGACATCGCCCCCACCCTCCTCGAATTCGCCGGAGTCACGAAACCCAAAAACACCCCCGCGATGGACGGACGATCCTTCAAACACCTCCTCGATGGAAAAGGCTCCGACAAACCCTGGCGCGACCACATCCTCTACGAATACCACTGGGAATGGAACTTCCCTGCCACCCCCACTCTCTTCGCCATCCGCACCGAGCGATACAAGTATATCTACTACCACGGCCTCTGGGATAAAAACGGCTTCTACGACCTCCAAACCGACCCCCACGAACGCCACAACCTCATCAATATCCCCGCTTTCACCGAAAAAAAAGACACCCTCAAAAAGCAACTCTTCACCGAACTCGAAGCCTCCGGAGCCCTGGAAATCCCGATCCGCCCACCCAAAGGCGAACCGCTGCATGACCGGAAATTGAGGAGGTAGTTTCTTCTTCAATCGCGCAGGAATTGGTCCGCCTCATTGAGGCTGCCTGAGTGATCTTACCCTCATCCCCAGATCAGCAAAAACTCATCATCACGATATGGTGAATGCCAAGGCCATACAGCGCATCGCTTATGGTGGCTTTAGGCTTCTATCAGGCTCCCAGTCAGCTCACCGTTCGTCGCATTAACGATGATCATGAACGACCGCCGAAATTTTCTTAAGAACTGTGCCGTGGCAGCGGGTGCCGCTGGCATCAGTAATCAATCTGCGCAAGCCGAGACCCCAATAAATCCTTCCGGAGTCAGTGGTTATCACTATCTCAAACCTTCCTTTAAAAAGGGCTCTCGTCTGCTTTTCCAAGGCGACTCCATCACCGACATGAAATGGGGGCGCAACCAGAAGGACCGCAATCATTACCTGGGCCATAGTTACGTCTATCTCATCGCCGCCCGACTTGGAGTCGAAATTCCCGGAGACCAATTGGACTTCTACAATCGAGGAATGAGCGGCCATTCGGTCGCAAACCTCCGCGGGCGATGGCAGAAAGACGCGCTCGAAATGAAGCCAGATCTACTCAGTATTTTAATTGGGACGAATGATGTGAACCAAGGCGCAACGCCCGAGGCATTTGAGTCCGACTATCGCTACATCTTAGATGCCAGCCTGAAGACGAATCCTGAATTACGACTGGTACTACTCGACCCCTTTGTCTTGAAAGTTGGTCGCTTGGCCGACGATAAAGCCTGGGCCGAGCGCCGTGCCGCGACAGACAAACTGCGCGCTGTCGTCGCCCGCTTGGCGAAGGACTACGAGACCGTTCATGTCAAAACCCAGGACGTTTTTGACGCGGCAGCTCAGGCGGTCACCCCGGAACATTGGATTTGGGATGGCATCCACCCCTTACCGCAAGGACATGAACTCATCGCTCGCAATTGGCTGCAGGAAGTCAGCAGCCGTTGGCCCGATCAATGATCGGCGAAATGGCACTCGCTCACTCAAACAGAGCTCACTTCTCCATCATCTTCATCTCCGAGGATGCCCCGAGCTTCTTGGCCTTCTCCTGACTCTCTTTCGAAAGTTGCTCCAGCGGATAGGCCACTTTCTTCCCCGTCTTCTTCAGCTCAAGGCTGACCTTCCCTTTGGAAAGTCCCCGGAAGCGCGCGGTGATCGTGACGCCTTTCGCGTTGGTCCACTCTTCCCACTCCGGCTCGAGGACCTTGGGGGCCGGGCCGAATTGCTCCGTAACGATACGGCCGTCCTTAAACTTTAGAATCTTTTCCGGGTCCAATTCATCGGAACCTTTCTTCCCCTTCTCGCCATCGATCTTGGCCCCTTCGTGAATCCACTGAGCCACCGTGCGGATTTCTTTCTCGGTAAGACGTTCGCCTTTATTCTTTGGAGGCATCGCTCCCTTCTCATGCTCGGGCCGCACGATCGTCACGAAGAGAAAACTAGCATCCCAATCGCCCGGGATAACGACATCATTTTTCGCGAAGCGCTTGTAGAAATTCTCTTCGTCATCAAAGCGTAGTCCGCCCTTCACCTTCTTCGCGTCGTCACTATGGCAGTCGTAACATTTCTCCTTAAAAATCGGCATGACATCCCGCTTGTAGTCCAAGGCGGAAGCCGAAAGAACGGAGCAGGAAAATAGGAGAGCCAACTTCATAGGAATATCTCGTAGAGAATTTGAACCCTTTCGTAAAGGTCCCGATTTCCGGATCCTCTACGCACTCGTCCTGCCGGATTCCTTGGACTCTTCGAGGAGCTTTTTAAGCCTCTCCACCACCTCAGGGCGCTTTGAATAAAGATTCGTCGTTTCACCCGGATCCTCCTTTAGATTGTAGAGCTGCCCCGGAGCATCTGGATCAGTGTCTCGCAGAGCAAATGACTTCATCCCCCATTCACCGGGGCGCTCGTAGTTGTTCCCGCCCGAGCCCTTATGATCGATGTACTTCCAACCCCCTTCGCGAATCGAAAGCTTCATCGCGAAAGTCTGCTGAAGAAGATAAGGCCTGAGCGGCTTCTCACCGTGAGTTCCCTTAAGAACCGGAGTCAGATCAAAGCTATCCTCGCCGGCTGAATTTGGGAATGACGCTCCCGTGATGGTTGCGCATGTCGAGAAAACATCCGTGAGACTCACGATCTCATCGCTCACTGCACCCGGCTTCACCACTCCGGGCCACTTCACGATGAAGGGCGTCCGATGTCCGCCTTCCCACTGGTCGCGCTTCACCCCGCGCCAAGGTCTCGCACCATCGTGTTGATGATCACGACGCATCGCTATCACAGTGGGCACCTCGGGGCCATTGTCCGAACCAAACATCACAATGGTGTTTTGCGAAAGCTCCAGCTCATCGAGCGTTTTCAGCAATTCGCCCACGACCCAATCCATTTGAAAAATGAAATCTCCATGAGGCCCGAACTTCGTCTTCCCCTGAAACTGCTTCGCGGGAAAGGAAGGAAGATGCACCGCTTGCATCGAATGAAGGAGGAAGAAGGGCTTGTCCGCTTTCTTCTCCGCGTGCGCCTTCAGGAACTCCTGACTCTTCTTGAGAAACACGAGGTCCACTTCCTCCAAATCAAAATTGGGCGCGATCATCCCAGGCCGGCAATCATTGCTGTAAGGATGCTTTGGCAAGGTGCTCTTATCGATCGGCTTCACCGGCGGAACCGGAATCTGATCTCCCTCGATATAGGCATAGAGCCAATCCGTCGTCGGACAACAAGCGGTGCCATAGAAGTGATCAAAGCCATGCGTCACCGGAGCTCCTCCGATGGGCTTGGAGTAGTCGATCAAATTCACTCCCTCGAGACCCGTCTTTTCAATCCGCTCCCCCTCCTTATCGAAGAAGCTTAAGCCAACGTGCCATTTCCCAAAAAGGGCCGTGGTGTAGTTCTTGGTCTTCAACATTTCTGGAAGCGTCAAGCGGTCGTCCGCGATCAAGCAAGGACCACCCAACCCTGAAAACACGCGCGAGCGCCCGGTCCGAAAACACATCCGCCCGGTCAGCAAACTATAGCGCGTCGGACTGCATACAGTCGCGGGGCTGTGCGCATCGGTGAAGCGCATCCCCTCTTTCGCAAGTTGATCAAGATTGGGCGTCGGGATCTGGGACTGCGGATTATAGCAGGCAACATCACCGTAGCCGAGATCGTCCGCTAAAATGAATACGATGTTCGGGAGCGAGGCAGCGGCGGTTTTGCTCATCAAGATCATCCCCATAAGGAACGCGCACGCATAAAATCTCATCACTTCTCCTATCACGGCCACCGCCACCATGAAGAGCTTCAATTTCCCTCAGGCAAAAAGAACATTCACCTCGCGAGGCCCACTCGCTATACCTCGCACATCTCATGAAACGACTTCTCCCTCTCGCAGCTCCCCTTGTTCTCCTTGGTGTGGCGATCGGCATCAAGACCGAGACCTCCGCCCCGAAGGTCGAAAAAGTTTCGCCCGAACTGTGCGAAGAATTCAATCTCGCTCCCTTTTACCAAAAGGCGCTCGTGATCGAATCCTTCCCCATTCTCTCGTCCGAAAAGGTCCCCGATGCCGCGCTCTATGAAGCAGCCAACGTGATCCAGACGATGCTCAAAAACCGGCCCGACATTCTCCGCGAACTGGGGAAGAACAAGGTGCGCTACTCCATCATGTCGACTGGTGAACGCACCTGCGACATCCCGGAGCACTCCGACCTCAAGCCTTCCGTTTTCTGGAACCGGCGCGCCCGCGGATTGGGAGCAACCCCGCAGCGCCCGTCGGTTTCCTGTGGCGAAGAAAACCTCCTCGCCAATCCCGGCGATCCTTACGCGGCTGAATCGATCTGCGTGCACGAGTTCGCCCACGCCATTCACGACACCGCGATGGTCTCGCTCGATCCCACCTTCGACAAGCGCCTCGAGAAAACCTTCAAATCAGCGATGACGAAAGGCCTCTGGGCCGACAAATACGCCGCGACCAACAAACACGAATACTGGGCTGAGTCCGTGCAATCCTGGTTCGGCACAAACCGCGAAGACGACCACGATCATAACCACGTGAACACGCGCGCCGAGCTCGTGGAATACGACCCCGCCGTCGCAAAACTCTGTCAGGAAATCTTTGGCGATAACGACTGGGTCTACCTCCGTCCCGACCATCCCTCTCGAAAAAACGAGGTGCATCTCAAGGATCTCGATCGCTCAAAGCTCTCGAGCTTCCAGTGGTCCAAAAAAGAACAAGCGGACTACGACGCCTACTCGAAAAAAGATCGATAACGTGCCCAGGATCCTCCCGCTACACACTTCCTCGATCTCATGGCACGGACCTTTGGCCCTTTGAGATGGTTATAAATCAACTCTGAGAGGAGACTTCGGAAAAGGAACTGGGTTGCCCTTATTTCGGCCGCTTCCCGTAAACATCCACTGCTTTGAGATGGAGGTGCTCAGGGGTTTTTCGGTCGAGGCCGAGCTTGAGGTAACGCGCGGTCACGGGAGATTTGAGAAGGACATCCCAAGCGGGTTGAGCTGACTCGCTGGCCCACCCCTTTTCCCAAGTAGTGCCATCGGATGACGTCCATAGCGTGAGGCTCTCGGCGCGGGCGACCTGGCTGCTTCGATTAGTAATGCGGAGGGCGCGGACTTCGCAGGCATCCTGAAGATCGATCACGATGTTCGCATCTTTTTCAGCAGCAGTATGGAAAGCAAATCCGCCCTTGGCATGACGCCCTTTCATGAGCGTGAGGTAATCCTCGGGATTGCCGTGCTGCTCGGAGGACAAAGAATACCTCGCATGGTCGCGGCTGATGTTCGCACCGATCTCTTTTCCGGTCAGGACGGAATCAGCCGGTAAAATTTCGCGCAGCGGCATTCCCGCAACCCTCAGTCCATAGCGCCAGATCGCCTTGCCATTTGGTCCATCCGGATCGGTCTCGCGTGCTTCTTGAAAGAGAATCCAGGCCTCGGAAAGCTGATCTTGCGCCACCAGCGCGTGGGCTTTTGCTCCGAGAATGAGGGCGCGCTGCTCCGAGCTGTGACGGGAAACGGAGAGAAGGCGGTCTGCTTCCGTAACTGCTTCCACGAGCTTCCCTTCTTTGATGAGACCACTCACGCGCCGCATGAATTCCCAGTTCCCAAATCCAAGGCGCGCCTGCCAACCGGTCGAATCATCGGGGTCGACCGCTTTTAGTTGCTCGATGATTTTCGGTTCGTCGTCGAGTGGAAGTTCGATCAAACGGCTGAGCGCCTCGAGTTCTCCTTCACGCTTCTTTTCTTCACGCGCTTTTACGATGGCCGCGAGGAAATCGCGTCGCAGAGCCGCATGACCAAGGACCTCGCGAATCTCTGCGGTGACGAGCGACGCCGAAACCAGCTCACGCATTTCCCGGCCCTGAATCGTTTTCAAAAGATGCCCATCGTTTCCGAAAATCTGAATCGCAGGGAAGGTCCGCACGGTCCCGCGCTTCCATCCTTTGAGTTTCTCGACCTGCGCCTTCGCCTCTTCCTCGCTAAGCTGCTGACCCAAGTGGATCTCGGTGAGAATAACCTCATCCGGAAGGGACTCGCGAAACGCCGCACTCTCCCAAATCTTCTCTCGGAAGATTCGGCTCGCGGGGTGCCACGAGCTGCCATGAACGTAGATCACGAAAGGACATTTTTCCTTCTTGGCGAGCGCGGAGGCTCCCGTAAAATCTTCACCCGTCTTTGGGGCCGCGTTGAGGACGAATGGAACGACTAGCGCGGCCAGGATGAGACCATTAGTTCTTCTTGTGGCCATAGACGTGGAGTTTGTGAAAGTGGAGTGAGGGCTGTGAAGGATGAATCACGCGGACGAATCCGGCGTCAATTTTTTGATCGGATAGGTCGATACGCTGGACCTGAGAGACCTTCGAAAAGGTGTGCACCGATTTCCAGTTCTCGCCGTCGATTGAGGTCTCGATTTGCGCGCCATTGAGACGACCGACGTTTCCGCCGCGCGTGACAATCACGACTCCGGTGACGCGGCCATAATTTCCCAACTGAACCGTCGCGGTGGCGGGTGTGGCGTCGGTATGAAAGTCGCCGCCGTGTTCCTCGATCACGCCCCAGTGACGGCTCGGATTGTCCCATCGGTTTCCCGGTTTCTGGATTCCAAAGGTGCCGCCCGAGCTGAGCAGGATCCCAGGGAAGGTCTCCGGAGAAATCGGATGCGGCTCGTAGTTCTTGGAGGTGAGCTTACCAATGTATTGGAAGGTCGCCTTGTCTCCGCGCTTCGCCGCCTGCGGAAGAACGGTTCTGGCAAGGGTGTCGGTGACATTACTGAGGTCGGCTCCCTTTTGCTTGGAAAGAGTTTGGGCAATCGCGGTCATGAATTGACTCAGCCGTTTTTCGTCGTCGCCCACTCGCTCCATCTGGAGCGCGAGAATGTCGGGCGTGAAAAGGTTCTTTTCGGCATGCGCTCCGAAGGCATCGACGATGAAGGCGTCCTGCTCTTTGCTCTCTTTTCCAATGAGCGCGACTTGCTTGGAAAGGTCGCCCCGGAAATCCCAGCGGCCCAGGCCCCAATCGGAAACCGCCTTTTGAAAAGAGAGAAGAATCTTCCGGCGTTCGTCGGAACGATTCTCGCCCTTCGGAAGAACCTGCGGATAAACGTGCTTGTTTAGGAGATAAAAGGAAATCTCTCCACTGAGGGGCGCAAGCGTTTTGAGGACATCCTGATGGAGCTCCTGCCAGTCTTTTTCGTGAGCCTTGCTCTCGGTGAGGACATCGACCGAGTGCTGCCAATTTTCCCACGCAAGTGGATGATCGAGGCGCGCGACACGGGAAATTTCCCGGGCCTTGGTCACGTTTCCCTTCGCTAAATAGTAGGACGACAGTCGGCGCAGGTCGGCCGACTTCCGGGTCGCGGCGACATCTTGCTGCGCCTTGGTGTTGAGCATATGCCAACCCCAACTGCCATGATGAAACGAGGTATGAAGTCCTCGTTTCCAGGAAAGGCTGTAGGCCGGTTGCCAGTGTCCGGGCTTCGTTAAAATGGCGTAGGCGCAATGACCGGGCTCGCCCATCGTCACTCCCGGGACGCCATTTGCGAGCGCCGCGGCGGCGCCGAAGTTCGACAAGGACCCGCACACACCGCCGACGTTGCGCACGACTTCGGCATAGCTTTCCCAACTTTCCTGAAAGGGATGGTAGTAAAGAGGACCGTGGATCGAATCGCCAAAGGGGTTGTGCAAAATCCAGCGCGCATACCAGCAAGCGCCGGTGTAAGCCTCGGAGGGAAGACAGACTTCCTGATTGTGATACTCCATCGATTCCGCGGAGTTGAAGCCGCCGTGTTGGACGCCCCGGGCGAGGTAGCGTCGCTCGAAGACGCTGAGGTTTTCATACATCGCGTTGAGGAAGCCGAACTTCCACTTGTCGCGGAAGTAGGAATAACGTCGGACCACTTCCGTGGAATCGTATTTTTTCCCGGGGCCTTCGAGGGCACAAGCCGTCGCCATCGCTCGGTCGAGGGAACGAGCGCTTAGATCGGGATCCCCTTTCCAAAGCGCGAAAAGATGAGTCACGGTTTTCGAGGGATCGCTCAGCGGGCCGGAATCGAGCAGCTCGTGCTGCCAATCCGGGGAGGCGAAGAACGCTTTTGAAAAGGTCGCCGCTTCAGGGCCTTCGAGGGCCGCTCCTTGAATGATCTTTTGGGCTTCAAGCTTGAGAAGCTCATTTGCCGACGGCAGAGCGTGAAGGAGGAACGCGGAGGCAAGGAAGATTCCGAACGCGACGCAACTTGGTTTTCGAGAGAAATTCATGGTCGGGGATCTTCTCAGACGTTCATCGAAAGGGTTTTCTTTCTCAAAAAATGTATCGAATCGATCATTTCTGCGCAAGCTGGATGATGAGGGGGAGATTTGAGAGGCCACGATAATCACTAGACGAATGAGAATTTCTCATTGAAGGTCTCTTCGTCATGAACAAGAAATCATTTCTGATCGGAGCATTTGCCCTCGTCATCGCCGTGGCCGTTCCCTCACTCGCGCAGAATGCCAAGGACCCCGCCGTTCCTAAGGACGTCGCGGCAGCGCCCAAGGATGCCGAGAAGACCAAGTCCGGCTTGAAGTCCAAGGTTCTCAAGAAAGGCAAAGGCGCCAAGCCCGAGGCCACCGACACCGTGACAGTGCATTACTCTGGCTGGACCACCGACGGCAAGTTGTTCGATAGCTCCGTCAAACGCGGAAGCCCTGCAAGCTTCCCGCTCAATCGCGTCATCAAGGGATGGACCGAAGGCCTTCAGCTCATGGAAATCGGCGAAAAGCGGCGCTTCTGGATACCTGCAAACCTTGCCTACGGAAATAGCCCTGGTGGCGGACGTCCCGGCGGCCTTTTGGTCTTCGATGTCGAGTTGCTCAGCATCAAGTAAGCACCCTCTTTTTTACCGGGGTGATCTTTTAGCCTCTCAGCGGAGAGAGCTGAATCGTGACGCGGCGGTTAAGCTGACGTCCATTCGCGCTGCCGTTGCTCGATACCGGCTCATCAGGTCCACGACCGATGACATTGAAGCGACGGGAATCGACCCGTTGATCCCTCAGGTAGTCGGCGACATTCGTAGCCCGAGTCTCCGAAAGGCGGTAGTTGTAACTCCGCCCGCCTACATTGTCGGTGTGACCAGTGACATCGACCAAGGTCTTATTATACTTATTGACGACTCTCGCAACCGATCCGAGGACAGCAAAGAAGTCTGGGCTGATGCGCGCTTCGCCAGTTGGGAAGGTGACATCGCCCGGCATATTGAGAACCACCCGGTCGCCTTGTCGCGAGACACTCACGCCCGTGCCTTGCAGCTCAGAGCGAAGTTCGGCTTCCTGCTTGTCCATGTAGTTTCCGATTCCACCGCCGGCGAGAGCTCCGATTCCCGCTCCGAGAAGAGCGCGCTGACGGCTGTCAGTTCCACCGTCTCCGGTGAGCGCGCCGATTGCCGCTCCGAGCGCCCCCCCAATGACGGCGCCGTTGGTGGTCTTAGACGGTTGGGTTTTTCCGGTGTAGGGATTCACAGTCTGCTGACATGAAGCAAGGGTCAGAGCCGCAACTAGAGAAGACACAATGGCTTTCGCAGTAATTTGCATGGTCGTAAAATAGATCATTTGGGCTGGAATGCAAAAGGTGATTCACCTTTGGACCAGAACGATGGCCGACAGTGCTGACCAAAACAAAATCCCTGACAGCGCAAATTTCTCGTTCCCAAGCCTCCGATCCTCCAAAAAAATAACCCCTCCCGCCAAAAGAC
>ENA-OSJC01001364-OSJC01001364.1-marine-metagenome-genome-assembly--contig:-NODE-1364-length-20248-cov-5.373209_pt1 | contig 20248 bp, 23 predicted proteins | sample MGYA00237885_ERZ534234 | MGnify/ENA primary metagenome ERZ534234 (study PRJEB26413, sample SAMN06343907) | marine metagenome | isolation source: coastal waters | place: Atlantic Ocean: West Antarctic... | reverse complement strand
TGATCTTTAATAAGATTATGTAATTTCTTTAAATTATAAGAAGGCACCATAGGAAACATATGATGCTCTAAATGATATTCCATATGCCAATATAGAAAACTAAATACAGGGTTTATGTTTAAGCTATGAGTGCATTCCCGGTGATCTTTTTTATCTAGAGCTGCTCCTAAATGCTGAGTAACATTAACAAGGAACCAGATTGGTTTTCCGTAGTAGTTTGGCAAAAGTAAATACAGGATTGGAAGAATAGTTTCAAAATATATTGAAAAAAAAATTATACCTAACCAGATAAATACATAAAATCTTGAGTTCCATAAAATTTTCTTTTTCTCTTTTGGTGGTGCTGAGATTTCTATGACAGGGCTAAAAAAACCCACAGAATGTTTTAATACTTCAAACTTAATCAGTCTATGGGGAAATAATAAATCAGAAAATGGGATAAAATTTAAAAAAAAAGCAATTAAATCTGTTGGTCTTGATATTTGAATTTCATGATCATAGTTATCTTTTGTTTGAAGAGTATTTGAATGATGAAAAGTATGACTCCATCTCCATCTAAATCCTTCGAAGTCAGCCATGAAAGAAGTAACGTGATAAAAAAATTCATTAATCCAGCGTGTTTTAAAAGCTGTTTTATGAACAGTCTCATGCCAGTTAGAAACACTAAAAGTATAAATAGTTCCATATATAAAAAAAAATACAAATGATAGCCATGTACCCCATGTTACATATGCTAAATATCCAGAAATAAACAGAGCTCCAAAATAAATACTAAAATGAATTAAAGAAGGTAAATTTTTTCGTTTAGACAGTTCTTTAAGTTGTTTTTTATCAACTATAGGTTTGTACCAATTTTCTAATTCAATTTTCATATTTAAGAATTAAGTTATATAAGTTATATTAGTTTAGAAGACCTTCATTTAATTTTTATTGATTATTTTGTAAAGAAAACTCTTAATCTAAATTTTTGTGCATTTTATATTTAAAATATTATGAATGTATTAAAGTATTAAAGTATTAAAGTATGATTAACATCCTATTTACTATTTTAGCAATAAATGTTTTATTATAAGGATTTTATGATACGACGAATATAATAAATATTTATAAATAAAATACGGGAGGTATTATGAGAATAATTAATTTATTACTATTAGCTATTACATTAGCATTTTCTAGTGTTGCTTTAGCGAAAAAGCCACTTTACATGTTTGTTAGTCATGCATCGGTTGGTGCTGCAAGTGGTGTATTTTGGCAAGCTGTTAAAAAAGGAATGGAAGATGCATGTGAGCTATATGAGGCTGATTGCCAAATGGTATATCTTCAATCACAAGATGGAAATATAGGTGAAGAGGTTGCAAATTTTGAACTTGCTATAGCAGCAGGAGCGGATGGTATCGCAACAACTATTTATGATACAACTTCATTTGACGGTCCAATTGATGAAGCTCTTGCAGAAGGAATCAATGTAATTTCTTACAACATTGATGATGAAAATAGTCCTAATAATAGACAAGCTTACATTGGACAAAGTCTAAGAGTAGCTGGCTATGATTTGATGGTAGATTTAAATAAACGTTTTTTACCTCAAGAAGGTCCTTTACATATTTTAGTTGGTGTAAATGCTCCTGGTCAAGTTTGGTCAGAAATGAGAACAAGTGGAGAGGTTGACTGGATTGAAGAATTTGCTGCGGCAAACCCAGGAAGATCTATAACGTTTGATAAGCTTGATGTTGGCTATGCTGAAGATGTAATGAACCGTGCATCTGCTTATATTTTAGCAAACCCACAAACTAATGTTTATGTTTCTTCAGGATTATGGGGGCCAGAACTTGCAACTGCCTTAGAAGAAAACAATTATAAACCTGGTGAAATTATTATAGGTGGTTTTGACGTTGTTCCTAGTGTTGTAGAATGTCTTAAAGCTGGCTGGTGTCATGCAACTGTAGATCAACAACCATACCTTCAAGGATATTTACCTATCGTACAATTCTTTTTGAAAGATAAATACGGATTAGGTCATTGGAGTGTTAACACTGGTGCTCTAATGCTGCATAAAGAAGATATGGCAGCTTTAGAAGAATTCTCAAAAGCTGGTGTTAGATAATTAAAATTTTATATAGGGGCAAGAAATTCTTGCCCCTAAAAAAAATCTATATATATCAAAAAAATTAATTATGAATTTTAAACAATTAATTAAATCAATTATTTCTAGGCCCGAATTTGCTGCTTTGGCAATTTTTATTATTATTGCCATTGTTTTTTATTGTTTTAATGAAAGATTTCTAAGTGCTAGGAATTTGAGAGTATTATTTACCATTTCACCTGAGATTGCTTTGATTGCAATGGGCGCAACTATTTTAATGATTTCAGGGGAATTTGACTTATCTGTTGGATCGGTATTTGCACTTAGTGGTGTTATTATGGTTGTACTAACTAATTCTGGTATTGATCCTTGGATATCAATTTCCATATCATTAATTGCGTGTATATTTATTGGCTATACAAATGCACTTATAACCCTTAAATTTGGGATACCTTCATTCATAGCGACTCTAGGAACAATGTTTATGGTTCGGAGTCTTGCAATTGTAATTGTTAAGGCTGACTTTCCTCCGTTTCCAATGGAAGCTATGGAATTGCCAAGAGCTTTATTTGCCAACCCAATACCAGGTACGGTTTTTAGAATGTCTTTTGTGTGGTTTGTTCTTATAACTTTTTTATTAATCTATTATCTTCATAGATCTAATTATGGAAATTGGTGTTATTCTACAGGAGCCAATCCTGCTGCTGCTAAAGCTATGGGAGTTAGTACGAATAATGTAAAAATTCGTAATTTTATACTTTGTTCTTTTTTAGCCGGTTTATCAGGTATCTTTATGGTCTTAAGAACCAAATCAGCTTTTCCATCTACTGGTATAGGTTATGAACTGCAAGCAATTGCGGCAGCGGTTATTGGAGGAGCCTCTTTGTTTGGAGGAATTGGGACAGTGTTTGGGGCATGTGTTGGAGCTTTTTTACTTAAATTTTTAGATAATGGACTCGTTATGGCAAGATTGGATGTCAACTGGTTTAGGTTTGCTGTAGGCGTGCTTCTTATTGTGGCAGTTATTTTAAATACAAACTTAAAACGGATTGGAAATAGGATGAAAAACTGATGAACAATAACTCAGAGTCTATAATCAAATGTGAAAATCTTAATAAGTGGTATGGCGCTATTCAAGCACTTAAGGATGTCTCTATTGATATAAAAAAAGGTGAATCAGTTGGATTGGTTGGAGATAATGGGGCTGGTAAATCGACTTTTATAAAAATTTTATCGGGCGTCCACAAGCAGACTAGTGGAAATATTTATTTTAACGGAAATTTAGTAAATATACGTAATGCTAAAGATGCAATGGCTCTTGGCATTGAGACAATATTTCAGGACAGCGCTTTAGCACCAACACTCAGCATTGCGAGAAATCTTTTTGTTGGTAGAGAGCCTACTACTTTTAATATTGGATCGTTTGGACTAATGGATAAACCTAAAATGGCTAGAGAATCTTTAGAAGCTATTAAAAGAGTAGAGTTGGATTTGCGTTCTGGAGATGAAATTGTTGAAAATTTATCAGGGGGCGAAAGACAAGGCGTAGTCATAGCAAGAGCGCTATATTTTAGAACTAAAGTTCTAATAATGGATGAACCAACAAATCACTTATCGGTTAAGGAAACAGATAAAGTCCTGAGATGGATAGAAAAACTCAAATCTGAGGGAACAACATGTATTTTTATAACTCATAATTTACATCATGTTTTTCCTGTTAGCGACAGATTTATTACATTTGCAAGGGGAGAGAAAATTGCCGATGTATATAAAAAAGATACTTCAATAGAAGAGTTAACAAGAATGATAACTCATGATTAAAAACTTAATTAAATATTTTAATTAAAATTTATACTTCACAATAATTATAATTTTTATAGCAAGGGTATTTCTTTTTGAATTTCATACAAAGGATCTTTTGATTGCTTTAGCATGGCAGGAATTATTTCCCTATAAGCATCAATTAGTCCGGTATTAGATTTCGGAAGTTGGCTTTTAATTAACTGATGTAATTTTGATAAATTATAAAACGGAACCTGAGGGAAAACATGATGCTCAATATGATATTGCATCTCTGAATATAAGAAATATCCTAAAATTGGTCCAAGGTATAAAGTTCTTGTAGTTTCCCGATGATCTGAACTATTAAATTTCAATCCCGCATGCTGTGTAAAAGCTAAAATCCATAATATAGGACTACCATATATTTGAGGTGTGACTATGAGAAGTAGGGGAATAAAACTACCAATATAATAAGCAAAAAAAATAGTAGAAAAAATTATTAAAAGGAAGATTCTACTTGTCCAAACCATTCTGTTGATTTGACTATTAGGAACTAAATCAATTATGGAAAGCGGAGGTTTATTCCCAGTAAAATCTTTATTTATTTTAAAATCACGCAAAGAATGCTTTATTATTTTTATGAATTCAGCTTTTATTCTATAATATCCAAAAAATTCAGTAAAAAAAATAGGCCATAGTTTTACAGGTCGAGGATCTGCAATCTCTAAATCCAAATCTATGTGTCTTGTTTTGCTGTGATGATTTGCATGACTCCATCTCCATGACACAGGTTCAAAAAAAGCTAAAAATGAACTAATCTCATAAAAAAAATCATTTAACCATCTTGTTCTAAAAACTGTTCTGTGGCCATATTCATGCCATCGGGAATTACTATTTGCATAGATCGCTCCATAAACAAAAAAAGCAGGTATGCTCCACCAGGTCCCCCAAGATAAATAAGCAATATATCCAGAAACAAGTAGTATTGAAAAATAAAGAATTGTATGAATCCAGGCTTTTCTATCACTTCTTTTCATAAGATTTTTTAAATTTTTTTTATCAATTTTTGGTTGCCACCAATCTGAGTTAGCAAGATCAATTTCTTCTATAGAATTCAAATTTATTTCATTAAGATTTTTGTGAGACATAATTTTAAAATACCAATTAATAAAAATTATAAAGCTAATAGTCAATCTTAAATATTAAATAGTAGCTAATAATAGCCAATAGTATGTTATCCACCCTTTAATATTTCTAGTTATTAATCAAAGTTTCATTTGATCAATTTTTAATATGGATATAAATTGAATAATAAATAGGAGATCAAAAAAATTATGACTAGAAAAAAATTAACAGTTTATGATTATCTAAAATGCAAAGGTAAAAGACAACTAAGTGTTATTTTTGTTCATAATGCCGAAGAAGCAACGGCTGCAGAAGAAGCTGGTATTGATATGATTTGCACTTCTCATGATGCTCCTCAATTTGGAATTTATAATTCATTCGATGAATTAAAAAGAATTCGCGAAGCTGCACCGAGTTGCTTGATGCAATCTGGTGGAGCTGTTTTAGTTGCATCTGAATATGAAGCAATGAAACTATCTCATAAATATTTAGAAATAGGTGCCGATGTTATCTACGGGGGAAACTGGAGCTATAAGTGGATAAAAGCACTCAGAGAAGAAAGTGTTCCAATAAATAGTCATGTTGGATTGGTTCCAGGAAAAGCAACGTGGATTGGAGGATTTAGAGCTATTGGAAAAACTGCAGAAGAAGCTATTGGTGTCCTAAGACATACATTAGAGCTTCAAGAAGCAGGAGTAATTGGAGTTGAACTTGAAGTAGTACCTCCTGAAGTAGCATCCGTTATTACAAAAAAAGTTGATATTATGACTCTATCAATGGGAAGTGGGTCTGATTGTGATGGGCAATATTTATTTGCTAATGATGTTCTAGGTTATACCCAGGGACATATGCCACGTCATGCAAGGGTATACAGAGACTTTAAAAAAGAATTTGAAAAACTACAAAAGGAACGAATTAATGCATTTAAAGAATTTCATAATGATACAGTTACTAAAAACTTTAATGATCCCAAAATAACAGTAAAGATTAAAGATGATGAATATGAAAAATTTCTTAATTTAGCAGAAAAAATTTAAATGAAATATAAAAACTAAAGCATTATGTTTGCTGGAGAAGTTGATTTGAATAATTGGTATAAGCCAAATATAGATAAAAAGATTTTAAAAGAATTGTCTAAACGTTCTGATTTGAAAGCATTTATTCACATAATAATATTTTTTACAGCATTACTTATATCAGGATATATTTGTTTTTTAACTTGGGGAACTTGGTGGTCGATTTTAAGCTTATTCATTTATGGGAATATTTTTTATAGCAAGTCTATAAGTGTCCAGCATGAGACAAATCATGAGACATTTTTTAAATCAAGATCATTAAACAAATTTTTTTATAATATCACCTCTCTAATGGGCGGGTTTGAACAAGTCCGCTGGAAATGGAGTCATTATCATCATCATTCTTATACGATTTTTACGAACAAAGAAGAATATGACTATGAAAATAACTCTCCCCGACCAACAGAACCTATTCGCTTCATAATAAATTTTCTACCATTTGGATCGTTGCTAAATATACAGAAGATTAGACATTTTACTCATTTTGAAATTATTAAGCATAGTTTGGGGATTGTTTCACCAGTGGTTAAAATGACGGTCCCTGAAAAAGAAATCAGAAAGGTCATTAATAGCTCAAGAGTGCATGTAACTTTTTGGATAATCACAATAATAACATCATTTTATTTTCAATCTTTCTTACCAATCTTTTTATTAGTATTGCCTCCTTTTTATGGGAACACTATTTTAATGCTAATGGGCTTAACACAACATGCGGGTTTATCTGAAAATTCTAAAGATCACCGTAAAAGCACCAGAACAGTCATATTAAATCCTATATTTAGCTTTCTATACTCTCATATGGAATATCACATAGAGCATCATATTTTTCCTAAAATACCTTGTTATAATTTAAGAAAATTACATAATCATATTAAAGATCAATCCCCCGCTCCGTGCAATGGTTTAATTGAAGCTTATAAAAAAATTATTCCAGCAATTTTTAAACAAGCAAAGAATAAAGATTATTGTATAGATATAACTTTACCTGTTAATTAATATAAATATTATGAAAAAAAGACTCACTGTTAAAGATTTGCAAGATTTAAAAGGGAAGAAGCAACTTGTATTAATTACGGTAAAAAATGTTGAAGAAGCATTAGCAGCTGAAAAGGTTGGGATTGAAATGGTAGGCACTGGATCACCAGGTCTTTATAAGAATCCAGATAATCATCAAGGTTTTGATGAATTAGTTAAAATTAGAGAAGCGGCACCTAGTGCTTTTATGCATTATGGAGCATCTGATACGCTATATTCTAATGCATATGAAGCCTGTAAACTTGCTTTAAAAGTTTTGGAGTATGATTTTGACATGTTTTATTGTCATAGAAGTACCGATATTATTAAATCTTTATACAAAGAAGGTGTTCCCGTTTTAGGACACGTAGGTTTAATCCCTGGCCGAACAACTTGGACAGGGGGGTATAAAGCGGTTGGAAAAACGGCAAAAGATGCAACAATGTTATATGACAAATGCTTAGAATTAGAAAATGCTGGTGTGGTAGCAATAGAAATGGAATGTGTTCCCCACGAGGTTGCCAGCGCTATATCGAAAAGAGTAAAACCAACTGTACTTTCTTTGGGTAGTGGGTCGGGATGTGACGTACAATATTTATTTGCCTGTGACATTCTCTTAACAACTTCAGGTCATGTGCCTAAACATTCAAAATCATACCGAAACTTTCTTAAAGAATTTGAGAGATTGCAAGATGAAAGGGAGTCAGCTTTTCAAGAATTTTATGATGATGTTCATTCAGGCACTTTTCCCGAAAAAAAGAATATTGTTGAAATTGAAAAATCTGAACTGGAGAATTTTTTGAATGGCTTAGAAAGAAGAAAAATGCTATAAATGGTAAATATGGATGATAATAAATTTGGAACTAGAAATAAAAGAGGGGACTGGAAACCTTTAGAGTTAATTCCAGTAAATCCTCCATTCATCGTTCCTTTTAAACCAATTAAGTTATTTAAATTTATATTTGGATGGAACGGATATATTTTTCCTTGGCAATTTATATGGGCTTTCATTGCTGTAATTTTTTGGCTTTATTTAACACCTCCACTAGAGCAAATGGAAACATTTGAATTAGGCTGGTTATCATTTATTTTTTTTCGCAATGCTCTACTTGTTTTTTTATATGCAGGTTTTTTTCATTTGCATTTTTATATACGAAAATCACAAGGAAATTCCTTTAAATATAATGCTCGGCCCTTAGAAAATAATAGCTCTAAATTTTTATTTAATAACCAAACTAAAGATAATCTAACTTATGTATTTTTAAGCGGAGTCCCTATTTGGACAGCCTATGAAGTTGTTACTTATTGGGCATTTGCAAATAATTTAGTTCCTATGGTGAGTTGGGAATTTTATCCTGTGTATCTTTCGATCTTATTTTGCTTCATTCCTATAATACGTGATATTCACTTTTACTTTGTTCATAGATTAATTCATTGGGGGCCTTTATATCGCATAGCTCATAAGGTTCATCATCTTAATTCTAATCCTGGGCCCTGGTCTGGACTTTCAATGCATCCGATTGAACACCTTATTTATTTTACAGGAGTTTTAATTCATTGGATTATTCCGTCTCATCCACTTCTTGCAATGTATCATCTTTTTCATGCAGGATTAGCCCCTCACGCAGGTCATGCTGGATATGAAAAAATGGTATTTAAAAATGGAATATGGATGCAAACAGGTGATTATGATCATTATTTACATCATAAATATTTTGAATGTAATTACGCAGGATCAACGGTTAATTTTTTAGATAAAGTTTTTGGAACGTTTCATGACGGTTCTGATGAGGCTACCGATCAAGTAATGAAAAGATTAAAAGGTAAATCTTATTTATAAGATTATTAAAAAATAAGTTGCAAATTTTGCAATTCATCAAAATTAATAAAAAATTAGAAAACATAAGCATATGACTACTGAAATTAGAGATAGAAAATAATAATATTAATTACAAGCTATAATTTAGATAAAATATTTTCTGCTGAACTAACATCAAGTTTACCAGACTCTTCGATAAATAATTCAGATATAATATTATTATCTACAATCATTGCAAAACGTGTACATCGTAATCCCATAAAATTAGATGATTTATCGCTGATCAAATCTAATAATTTTGTTATCTCTCCATTTCCATCAGCAATACCAATAATATTATGATGATCAGTATAGCTTAAAAGCCAAGACTTCATAACAAATGGGTCATTGACTGAGAGACAAAGTATATCATCTATGCCTTTTTTTCTAATAGCATAAGATAGCTTAATAAAACCAGGCAAATGCTTTTCTGAACAAGTAGGTGTAAATGCTCCAGGAACACCAAAAATAACAACTTTTTTGTTTTTTAAAATATCAAATAAATTACAATTTAAAGATTCTCCCTTTCTAACAATGGGAACAACAGCCGATGGAATAGATTTCATTTTTAAGTTTCCTATAAATTATTTAAAGTTCTAACAATTTCATTCTCAGAAAGAAGTTCTGACAATATAATACCATTTGGATTATTACTATTATAAATTATATTAAAAGGGATTCCATATTTTTTATTTTTTTCTAAAAATTTTTGGATTTTATCATTAGGTTTTGTCCAATCGCCTTTAATTTTAATAACATCAAATTGATCTTTGTACTTAGGGGGCGCACGTTCTACTACAATCTTTTTACCATACCAATCTTCACACTCTTTAATAAACCTGTCGTTGTCAGGGTGAACACTATCAATAGCAAAATAAATAGGGGTTACATTATCAATACCATATTTATCCATAGCTAACTTAGTGGCTACCGCACTGGTAACACCTGCTGACCACCATGCTATAATCATCTTTTTCTCCTATCTAATGCAACGATTGCAGTCTCAAGATTATGTTTAAGGTAAGGGTTAAGTGACGTAATATTCTTGTGTCCAGTGACAGACATAACCTGAGCAGCTTCGGCGCCACCCTTAATCATCTCAACTATAGCAGTCTTTCTAAGATCACCAGCACGTAACTCATTAGGTAGATCACAGGCTTCCTTGACCTCATTGACTAGGGTACTGACCTGAGATGAAGTCATGGGTCTGTAAGCATTGTCTGATGCCCTTTGAAAGGGTACCACATACTTCTGCCAACCCCAATCCTCATCTTGCTTCTCAAGTAATTTCATCACACGTTTATCTATAGGTAGCTCAACAGTAGCACCACGTTTTGTTTGGGTGATCGTCACTGTCTCACGTATAAAGTCTATGTCTTGCCAACGTAGGTTTCTTATATCAACAGGCCGCTGACCCCACTCATATGCCAGCAGTACCAGCAAGGCTATGTTGCGCCACTTAAACTCACTGAATGCTTTGTCTAAGAACAACTCAACCTGTTGGTTAGTCCAGATGATTGACCGTACTTCATGCGCACGCTTACTTACATTCTTCATAGGGTTGATAACTGCTAGGTCTAATGAGATGCAGTGATTGATTAGTACAGAGAATAATCTAGCATACTGATTGGCATGGTCAGTGCTTACATCCTCCTCCCATTGGTCATACATCTCTGTACAAATAATAGTGGTGAGTTTGTTTAACGGTATGTCGCCAATGTATTTATTATATACATACCCAGAACACATAGCCTTTAGTCCATACTCATAATTCTTTTGTGTGTTATACGACAAAGAATTAAAGTGCTTAGTGTTTAGGTACTGGGTTAGTACCTGACTGAGGGTAGACTTGGGGCCATAGCTACCAAGTATTATCTCGCCACCTCTAAAACTATTAATCAAAGCCAATAGCTTAGGCACCTCATGCTTGGCTGTACGTCCATCTCTAAAAGTAGTAGCAGATACAACACCTGCAAGCACAGCATCAGATGGTGGTATGAAGCGCCAACTTACGCCTCCATCTTTTCGTTTAACTTTGTGTGTGTACTTCATGTTCACCTCTTGTGTGTACTTAAAGTATACTTAAAGTATTATTATTTTTTAAGTAATTAATAAAAACTTTAAGTAAGTACTCTAAGTACTCTTAGTTATACTTAGTTTGAGATAGGGTCAAGTGGTGGTAAGTGTGACAAACTGTCACATATACCTTCTTGAAGCATAGTCATTCAAGTAATTGCCGTAATCAATATTAGCCTCATCAATCAATAGGTCAGGGCTAAAGCCTAGCTTAGAGAGCAACTCAGCCACCGCACTAGGGTTGTCAGTGACAAGGGATATCAAGGACTCCATATCATGATCATCAAGTGGCTCACTCACTCTGTTGTCATTGTATGTACTGTTAGTTGACAACCTGCCCCAGCTCTTAGACCACCAATCGTCATCGTCATAGTGTGTCTCATAGAGTGAAGGGTCACGTGATATCACTAGCTTAGACCAGTCAGCTTGAGTCAAGGCATACATCAACAGGTCAGCATACTCTAGGTCTTGTGTCTCATTGACAGTATGCTGTCCGTAGTAACCCACACTGATGTTAGTACACTCAGGTACCACGTTAGCATACTCATTACTGTCAGTGTATGAACCATGCTTGTCAGACACAAGCTGCGGTAGGTCAAGTGCTGTAGCAAATGATTTAGAGAATGCATCTGATGCAGTACGTATACCCATCTGGTGTGTGATCACAGAGTTGTCACCATATCTGTCAAAGGATATCACTGCGTCAATGTGTGACAACCAATACGGATTACTCTTGACAAGGGCAGAGCTACCAATGCACCCAATCTCTTCAGCAGCATGTACCACATACACACCCTCAATGTCTTGCTCAATCATACCTAGCATGAGCCATACACCAGTGGTACAGTCAGCACCAAGGCATGATGATATAGTAGGGTCAGCTACTGATACTATATTGTTGGTGACTACTAGCTGTTGTAGTCCCTCAGTCTTGTGTACTGTATCATGGTGTGACGCAAAGCATATCGTAGGGTTGTCACCTATGCGTAGTACATAGTTGCCATCACGGTCAGGCAATCCAAAGTGTGGCTCAAGAAACCGTTCACAAAACTCATTCTGTGTGGTTGAACCTTGCGGTCTCTTGTACCGCAGCATTTCTATTAGGCTATACATTATTCATCTTTCTCTTCTACTATTATCCAAACACCTTGAGCATTCTTTTCCCAAGTGTTATCATCATCTACAATCTCTGAGTCAGCCACATCTAGGCCATCTGCAAGGGTACACTTGACATTGTTAGGGTATGTCTCATTGTCCCAGTCAGACACAAAGTAATCATTGTCCATTGATCTAGGGGATACCCACACACCCTCAGACTCACAGTATACAACGTCATCACTGTGCCAATACCTATCATCACTACACTCTATAAAATTCATGTCTCTACCATACTCAGACACAGATTCTGTAACGTAGTTACCATGACCATTTACAATCCATGCTTCTGTCATCTCTGAGTCATGCACCATCTCACTAGCATACTCACAGTATGTATGCTCATTGTTGTAGCAACACTCACAGTAATTTTCTTCTGTATGTTCTGAGTGATAGTACTCATCCTCAGTCAGCCTATCACCACACTCAGTACAGGCAGTGTAATGATTACTACCTAGTACACCATGATAGTCACTAGCATTAATATCACCGTCCTCATCCACTATGAGGTGATCACCGTCATCTTCTAAGGACTGAGGCATTACATCTAGGTATGGCCCAATGAAACCACCATCACGATGCTCAACTCTATTGAGCCTAGCACCTACCCAAGAGCTACGATCTTCATAGCCTACCGCAATGATACTGTCAAGATGATGCTTAATCATATCCATAGAGTGTTCACACACACCATAGATAGGGCCAGCTTGGGGTTGTATATCAATGTCCTCTGACACCATGATCACACAACGACCAGCTATGTGTCCGTTAGAGTCCTCCAACCAGATGATCTCAAAGTCACCACTGGCATAGACAGACACAGGGTGGACAGGTAGCTGATCAAACCTGTACCGCATACAAGAGTGAGCCATAGCTTTTCTTGTAGTGGTAGTACGTGGGTTGTCCATGTCAGCCTGAGTGTGACTGTAAGCACGAACAAAGTCATCAGCCTCACGCCCTGTCTTGAGTGTGTAGTTACGCAAGGAGAACTTCTCGCGGAACCTGTCAACCATTACCTCTATCTCAGTATCACTGAACTCAGGGAAGATGTACCTGATAGCACGCCCAGCTTTCATAGCCACATGCCTGTCATTGTCAGCATCCTTACGTGTCTGATAGATACTGATCTTGCCATGAGAAATCTTAGACCTGATAGGCTGGATGGCACGAAGTCTCATCGTCCAATGCTGACCAGTAGCCTCATTGCCAAGGTCTAAGTTTGAACGTAGCCAACACACAAAAGGATCATCAACGAAACCGCTGCATCTATCATCCTCAAAGGCGCCGAACTTCTGCATCACTGTGTCAGTAGGATGTACCTCCAAGACACGACGAACAACAAACCCATTGTCACGTGGTGTGATACCGAAGGTGATACGAACAGCACCTGCACCATTACCGTTGAGCCTGATGTAACCACCTATAAGCTCACCATCAAGATGTATCTCATCTCTGGACAAGATAGGGTACGTCTTCCATTGCTGGATGTGTTGCCCGCTGGTACATAAATCATAAGAACAATCCGTCACGCCCCGACCAACAGACACGTGTTGTGCTGCAACAGGGTCAACCATTATTAGTTCGTATGGCATATCAATCTCCTTGTTGAACCCTCACACAGTATTGCATGAGGGATAGTTAGTTTGAACTAACGTAACTCTTTTTGCATGTCAAGAATTTCCGCTGCAATATTTTCTAACCGTTGTAGAAGGTCAGCCTTTTGTTTCTTCTCAATCTCTTGAGCCTTGTTGAACAGATCAAGCACATCATTATCTGTCTTGTCTTTACTCATGTTCCGACCGTAATGCTTGTTAGAGTAGCCGTAATCAAAACGCCATTTGTATAAGGTAGCAGGTGAGATATTGAATACCTCACAAGTCTGCCACCATACATGGTGAGTGTAGTGCTGACATGCACAATGAATTAGGTCAAGAGAATGTTGCTTACCATCATTAGTCCTTGGCGATGCGCCTTGTGCTAAAGCTTGCTTGTACCATGTAGTGATACTCTTGGTAGACACACCCATCTCCAACGCCGTATCCTTACGGCTGTGGTTCATGTACATTTCAAGTGTAGCTGCTTTGTGATCGTCTGTGTAAAAAATTCTAGCCATAGTGTGTCCCTTTCATAGAACATTATAAAGGCACCGTCTCAGTACCATAAAGCACACCCCTCCGAATGGTGTACTCTAGGTAGTGATCAGGGTGTTGCCACCCATAGGATCACAAAGAGTAGGAACACGCAGCACCCACCCATGATAGTGTTGAACCAATACCATTTACCCATTACATAACCCTTTCATATTCTAAGGTTTGATCTATTGCGGCAACATAACGCTGCCGCTTCTCCCCTATCATCACACTCTTTAATGTCACATCAGGCAACTCACTGCCCACGCCAGCCACCTTGAAGGTGACACCTGTACTGCGGTTAGTAACCAAGAAGACTTTGTATGTCTCAGTGGCAGCACGTGGTGACGTTCCAAACACCCTTGGTATAGTCGGTGGGCGCACCTTTGAACCGTTGGCTGGCTTGGTGTGTGACGTACCACCACGTGCCACACGCTTCATCTTACCATAGATAGCAGACGCAGAGCATCCAAGTCTTACAGCTATCTCACTGGGTAGGAACCCAGCGTCACGCAGTGATAGCATTTTTGCCACCACCTCATCAGTCCAAAGCATATTAATACTCCTCTAGCTTGTACTTACTAAGTATATACTGAGCTATCAACTCAGCGGCGAAAGGCCCAGTGCCACCCATTTGAGTGATGACACTGATTAGATCAGCGTGTATCCGCTGTTGATTATTCATCGCAGAACACCACGATCATCACGCCGATGACACCACCCACTAGGGCAGGGATGATGGGTGAGAATATTAATATGTCTATCATCCTAATGGTCCCTTTATCTGATCCGACGTTGATAGGTCACACGCAAGATTAAAGTCTTGCGCATCCCTTGCCACTACAAGAGCGTCCTCTTCGTGGAGGCAGTCCCATTGGGACATTGCCGCATCCCTAAGACCGGCCAGCAGGTCAGGGTGATCTCTCTCGAGAGCCTCCCAAACAAGGTTATCCACATCACAATCACGGCGCACCCTAATTTGATCTACTGTCATTGGGTAATCCTCTTTCATGTATTTAATTGGGGCGCGGTACTATCCCCCATTGCCGCATTGTATCCCTTAGTTGAACACTGAAGTACACCCCACGCTAACGCAGGGTGCTAATCAGTATGCACCTTATCAGGCATAGGCAGGCATCGCCGCATACGCTTGCTTGAGGTATGCAACTTGTGCATCACTCATCTTGTCACCCTTGTCAGGGTCAATGCCTTTCTTGGCCTTACGCTCCAAGCCCTCAATCAGGCTAAGGAACATGGCATCAGCATCAGTGGGCTTGTACGCAGCTTCAGGCTTGAACTCCCAAAACGGCTTGGCCTTGGCAGCTTGAACCTGCTCCACAGTGATCTTGGTACGCTTGGCATGATAGGCAAACGTATCATCCTCAGACCACACAAGCCCCGCCATATGAACACCCCAATCTTTGAAGGCATTGGAACGAACCATCACAGGCAGCGCATCAAGCAACATATTCATGTGCTTGGTCGCAGTTGAAACATCTTCAGTCACTGCCCACCTGTTCAAGATAGAACAGGCAGTACGATGAATGTCTTTCTGTAGTTGCCCACCACGCTTGCTAATACTGGCAATTGAGGTAAGAACTTCTGCATCTGTTTTGATAAAATTCATAGCGTAAACTCCATGTGTTGCTATCCACCACACACTCAGAATAAATGTGCAGTGCAAGCAACACCAACACCATCACACCCCACGTTGGTTGGCAGGGTAGGATAGCGTTAGGTTTACTTACCAAGTGGTGGGTGCATCCCTGCATCTATCCCCAAGACATGAGTACCGTTGTCCGACGTTCTCACATACCACTAATATATAACCACCACCATATAAATTTAGATCAATTGACAAACACAGATGCAGCACTGTTAGACAGCACACACATATAATGTGTAAACGCATGAAATATTTATATGACGCTTAGAGGGTTGCGGCACCTTGCCTAAGCAAGCCTTACACCACTGTTCTTATCAGACGGCACCACACCGTCACACAACCCCTTCAGGAATTTTATGTCAGGTATCCGCTAGTCCCGTAGCACTCCCCTACTCCCTCAAGGGTAGGATACGAACGGTAGGCAGATAAAAGAAGATTACTAAGGGACTAGGGGGAGGGTCGAAACCCTGTGGCCGTCTTTCTTAAAAACCTTGAGACTATAAAGGCATACAAACAAATGATAGTATACATATAATAAGTATGGTTCTTGTAAGTCATTGAAAACAAACGAAAACAAATATTATTATTATGTTGATATGGGGTTGTTGCGAATGGTTCTCAATAAATAAAAACGAATCACTACTAAAGTATAGGTTTCTTTTTATACTATAAGGAGACTCTATAGGTTGTGTTGATGCAACTAAAAGATGTACTGGGGATTATTCATAACAGGAATAAATCATTCATGTATAAGAGTTGTCGTATAAGACATAATGTACAAGACATAAGGTACAAGACATAATGTATAAGACATAAGGTACAAGACATAATGTATAAGACATAATGTACAAGACATAGGGCAGCATGATTGACCCAATGGATAGGGGGGTATATGTATAGACATAATGAGCATAGGTATAGTGTATAATGCATGACCTAAGCTGTGAGAGGTAACCCCTTGAAAACACACGGTAAAATCCCGATTATGTGTACTCAATAATCCTACATTGTGTAGAAAACATAATGAAATCAAGGGGTTAGAGCTTAAAGTGATACATTAACTAGGGAAAGCCTTATGTATACCATTGTATACAGCATGGGGGGCATGGGCCACCGGGGGGGTCACGGTATACGTATATACCCAATGACAGCGGGGAGTCAAATACACTTGGTAACTACATCAACCACTACCTTAACCCCCACACATACGTTATACTTATAGACCTATACATAATACTTATACATAATGTTAATCATAATCCTGCCTCACAGAGCTATCTCAATGCATACAGTAAGTAGACCCCCATGAATCTACGAGATGACCCCTTAGAGAGCAGCTCACAGCCTGTCAGAGGGTATTCTGTCCCAGTGTTATACCCCATCCTCGCCGTTAAGAACGCTTTAAGTATATTATTCTCCTCTTATCAATAATAAAGGAAATAATTCCTAAGTTTTCTCTTGACATCTGCACAGAATGTGGTATAATTAAGTATAACCTTAAGTAACTTAGTACTTAAAGTACACTTAAAGTCTATTATTACTTATATATTATAGTATTAATAATACTTTAAGTATACTTTAAGTACCATGTAAGGATTTTTCTTAAATTCTTTGTCGTTCCCTCTTGACATAGGGAATTTTTTAGGTATAACTACCCATGTCCAAAACTAAAACCTACTCTAGTGATAATGTCCTAGAGGAATTTTACCTAGCACTAGCTGACCAAGACGAAGGAAGACTACGTAAAGTACACATTCCAAGGTCTGACGTCTTCTACGTCCGAGAAGCAATACTTCAAGACACTGGCGTCAAGTATACTCTAGATCGTGTTGAGAGAGCCATGTACCTAGAGGGTCATCTTGCTGCCAAAGACGTATTTCAACCACGAACTAAAAGGGATTGGGAGTAATGCCAGAGATTATCATGGAGCGTGTACTCAAGTGGCAAATTATGCCCCGCATTATGATGCTTGCAGTTACTATCTTAACCTACCAAGCAGTTCATTGGTTTATGCTTCTACCTGATCCTTCTATCCAACAGGCTGGCCTAGTGTCTATCTGTATGGGAGCCTTAACAGGTTGCTTTGCTGTGTGGCTTGGCAATGAAAAACATTAATAGTCCTATCCATAAAGAAGTAAATAGATTCATGTGGATCATTAAGGGTCACTTAGTACCTAATGGTCACAGCGAGAAAGACTACGAAGAGATACATAAAAGTTACCTCCACAGAATATGGGGGAACCACGAAGCTCCTATCCATGAAGAAGGATTTGAGGAAGCTTACAAGGAAAAGTACGAATGATTGGTCAACTCATAGGAAGTCTCACTGGTCTAGCCACCAGTATCATAGACGGTAAGACCCAGATCAAACTTACTGAAGCTGAGATCAAGAAGAAGCAGCTTACAGGAGAGATTGACTGGGATATTGAGGCTATCAAAGCTACTGAGAATAGTTGGAAGGATGAATGGATTACTTTGTTGTTTAGCATCCCTCTTATTTTAGCCTTCTGCGGTGATTGGGGTAATGATATTGTAGCACGTGGGTTTGAGTCTTTAGAGGTTATGCCTCAGTGGTATCAGATTGCTCTAGGTGGAATTGTAAGTGCTAGTATTGGAATGCGTTCAGTGAGTAAGTTCTTTGGCAAAAGATAACGTAATCCCTATTCCTCAACTATCAGAGGTGGATAAGCAATACATTACCCTAGAGAAACAACAAGAGTTAATACGAGAGCAATCAAAGCTCATAGCGGAGAAACAGAATGACTTTCAAACTATCAACACGTAGCACTGACCGCATGGCTGGCATTGAGCCTGACCTGATTGAAATGGTTAAGACTGCTATCACCCTAACTAAAATAGACTTTGGTGTCACATGCGGTATGCGTACCGTACAGGAGCAGGAAGCCTTGGTAGCTAAGGGTGCCTCCAAGACAATGAAGAGTAAGCACCTAGAGGGCCGTGCAGTGGACCTAGTGGCCTACGTTGGTTCTAACGTTACTTGGTCTTTGAACATGTATGATGACCTAGCTGATGCTATGGCTAAAGCCTCACGTAAACATGGTATCCCCCTGAAGTGGGGAGCTGCGTGGACAGTAGGTAATATTGCTGATTACCAAGGAACAATGGAAGACGCAATGAATGACTATGTTGATCTTCGTCGTTCTCAAGGTCGCAGACCGTTCATTGATGCACCACACTTTGAAATGATGTAGAAAATATTATGACTAAGAAATCTAAAGTAGTTTTAACTAAAGCTCAACAGAACGCAATCTTTAAAGCAAAGCCTACTGAAAGGCGGGACTTTACAAAATCTAAAGCTCCTATTATAAATGAGGGGGCTAAGAAAGCTCCAACTTGGACTAAGCTTGCAAAACAATATGGTGTATCTGTATCTCAAGTACAAAAAGCTTGGGGTGAAGCTAACTTAAGACAAAAGGGTCGTCAAGAAAAAGCTCTAACAACTTACAGAGATAAAGATAAACATGCAAAAAATCCTTCAGGAAAAATGGAACCTATTAGCCGTTTAGTAAGTGGAAAACCTATGGTATCATCAGGTGCTAAATCAATGGCACAGGTAAAAGATGTAACAAACAGAGCCAATCAAAAAGCAACTCAAGCTATTCGTATACTTAAACAATCAGAACGAACTGGACGTGGACGTGGTGGTGGAGGTGCAGGGTTAAGTTTAGACGATCTTACAAGCAAACCCGGTCCTAAACGTCCTTACAGTTAATTGTTTACCTTCGTTCTCTTAATCTATCTTGGCATAGATAGAGAACTTATAGAATACGAAATGGTCTTTGATAACATAGAACATTGCAACTACTACGCTAAAGAAGTAGTAAGACGATACAGTACACATGGCATAGCACTAGAAGATCGTGCAGTTGCCTATTGCGTTCCTAAGAAAATAAATATAAAATAGTGGCATACCCACAACAAGCCAACAAAGTGGTAATACCACGAAAGGATAAATATCATGGCAACAACTATTCTCACAGAAGGTATTGAAGAATACCAAAGTAATATCACATTTGGCAATGGCATTGACATTACAGGTGGACTACAGACCACTGGTGGTGGACACGTACAGTACACTGAAGCTGCAGGTTATGCCGCTACAGATTACATTGTAGGTAAAGGTGCAAGCACTTATGGAACGGTAGACCCGTTTACTTCAGGTGCTTCTCAACTGTTCCCAATTGGCAGTAAGCTGCTGTACGGTAACACTACATACCGTTACTGTAAGATGGGTTCTGCTGCAGTAACAGCAGGTAAGTG
>ENA-OSJC01001361-OSJC01001361.1-marine-metagenome-genome-assembly--contig:-NODE-1361-length-20284-cov-5.255258_pt1 | contig 20284 bp, 16 predicted proteins | sample MGYA00237885_ERZ534234 | MGnify/ENA primary metagenome ERZ534234 (study PRJEB26413, sample SAMN06343907) | marine metagenome | isolation source: coastal waters | place: Atlantic Ocean: West Antarctic... | reverse complement strand
AATTGAGTCCTCTGGATTGCTCATGGGTTGACTTGCTGCTTGCGAGAGGTCAATGATGGAAAGTCTTCTATGGCCAAGACCAATTCTATTATCTTTATCCACCCAAGAACCGTCGCCATCAGGCCCTCTGTGCACCATAGTGTCTCTCATTCCTTCAATATATGAATGATTAACTGTAAAATCTGATGATTCAAATGATAAAGCGCCAACTAGTCCGCACATAAATATCCTTTATAAAAAGAGCATTATATTATTAACATAATAGAATTGGGTTATTAATTAGAAAATAACTTGATCTAAAAATTTTTTACTGAAGTCTTCAAGTGTGTCTTCTATAAGAACTAAATCATTAGATTTTAGGCGAGCATGGCATGGCAAATTGACAATATGGCATGCTACAAAAGAGGCTTTAGGGTAATTCGCAGCAATGTAATTAAAATTTTGTTTTTCGGGCAGCGGTGAAAGAGGACCGTCAAACCAAGAGCCAACTTCTATGCCTCTGGCCATAAAGAAATCTACAAAAACTTTTCTTTCCTTTACTAAAAAAGGAACTCTTGGGCTTACAGAGTAATTATCTTCAAGATATTCTCCTAAAACCGAATAATTTAATTCATGCAATTTTTTTATTATCCTTATTGAATTAACTTTATGATTAGATGTTATCTCATCAAATCTTTCAATTTGCTCTCTTGCTAAAGGCAGCAATACTTTAGGAAGCTTCGATATGAAATCACTTTCCACTGAACCTTCTAATTCACATTCAGGAGTTGATGCGCCAAAAAGTCTAAGTTTAAAAAATAAAGCTACAACAAATTTTCCTAAAAAATAAACATTAGGTGAATAGAGAATTCCACAAAAAGCAGTCTGGAATGCCATCCTTAAAGACTTAGATAGCCTTATTTCTTTAGTATTTTTATAATCATTTCTTACTTTTTCTTCTAGCTCTTCATTATTAACCAGAAGAACTCCACCCCAGCCAGATGAAATAGTTTTTGAAAGTTCTAGTGAAAATATTGTTGCATCAGCAGAGGTACCAATAAGTCTTTGGTTTTGTGCAGAGCCAAGAGAAAGTGCGCAGTCTTCAATAATTAATATATCTCTATCAGCAAGCAAGTCCTTGATACTATTTACACAAGCAATACTCCCCAGAGTATGCTGAACAACTATTGCTCTTGTTTTATTTGAGATGTGTTGCTTAATAAGATTAGGATCAATATTTAGCGTAACAGGGTCAATGTCACAATATTTAGGTACAGCCCCTAACGCAACAACAGCTGTAGGTACTGCAAGACAAGTAAATGACGATAGTAAAACCTCATCACCCTTTTCAATACCTGAAGCTTTTAAACATGCAGCTAAAGAAGCCCTTCCACTAGAATATGAGTAGCAAGAATGTTTTTTAAATTTCTTACTAAAGCTACTATGGAATTGAGACCTTGATTTGTCTTTATTAATAAACGGTAAAATAAGAATACTAGAAAATATATGTAAACTTTGTTTCCATCCTATAGAAGAAAAGTACAAAGATAAAAATCTTGCCCTATTCTTGAGGAGCATGAGTTTTAAAAACTTGGAATGTTTTTTCTATTGTCTCTTCCTCAGAAAAAATATCCGAAGCTCTTTTTTTTGAATTATCTGATAAAAGCTTTCTTTTGTTTACATCATATGCCAAGTTTAGTATTGCTTTCTTATACTCTTCCAAATTATTTTCTCCATCTTCTTGAAGAGGCACTATGATTCCAGTTTCATTATGAATTACAGCCTCTGGAATTCCTCCAGAATCCGATGCAATTACAGGGACAGCAGCAGCCATTGCTTCCTTTATAGAAACCCCCATACAAGCATGCTTGTCTCTTGAAGGTGATAATACAATATCAGAAGCTGCATATAGAGTAGGCTGTAAATCAAATGGAATATCATTCATTACAGTAATTTTTTCTGGAAATTTATTCCTGCATTCTAGAGCTTTAGCTGTTAACTCTCCAGCAGCTCCAGCTAAAATAAAATGGAAATCCGGATTTGAATCAAGCAATGAAGGAACAAGTTCTAAAATACTTTGAAGGCCCATCTCGGGATTAAACCTGCCCATGAAAAGAAGCACGACAGTATCGTCTCTAACTTCCAATTCTTTTCTGTAAGTTTGTCTCAATAAATGACCATCATTAAATCTGCTCACTGAAACGCCAACATATATAACCTCTATGTCTCTTTCATTACCAATAGTTTTAAATGATTCTGCACAATAACAACTTGAAGAAATTACTGCATCTGCTTGGTTGAGCATTTCTAATAAAATATCTTTTTTTGGTAAAAGAAATTCTGAAACGTCATAGATCTCTCCAAAAACAGATAATATAATAGACTTCTTTTTTCCCCAAATACGCTTGCATAATAATAAATGTAGCGAGGTGTCTGATTGATAAAAGCTGGTGGTATTTACATTATGTTTTTTTGCCAGCTCATTGGTTAAGATGGTCTTAATAAGAATGACTACGTAGTCTTTAAATAATAAATTTTTACCGTAATAAGTGTTTACAAGAATTGGTATTAACAACCAGTTACGTGGGTCTAATACCTTCCAAAAATTTTCTCTTACTGACTTCTCATAGACCACTGCACCTTCGACCATTCTAATATTATCTTTATTTCCAAAATATAAAATAACAACCTCTTTAACATCTTTTCTTTTTAAGCCATCAACCAATGATCTTATTAGGCTTGAAATCCCTCCAAAAGGCGGTGGGTAAGGGCCAACAATTAAAATATTCAAATCTAGACTCATTTTTTTCTCACTTAAGCTTTCATTCAGAATTTGAAAGTCTTGGTTATTACATCGACCTAAATTAACTTCTAAAAAAAGTTTTTATACACTCTGCAATTTTAATTACATCTTGGTTTGACAAGTCTGGGAAGCTTGGCAAATTTAAACCTCTACTGCTAAGATCTTCTGCGATTAGAAAATTAGAATCTTGCTTAAACATTGGCATAGTATGAGCAGGATAAAAGAAAGGCCTAGTCTCTATACCAGATTGATTTAAGAATTTTGATAAACCATCTCTAGTTTTCTTATTATCTGTAAGAATTGAAACCAACCAACAACTGCTATCCCCTTTAGATTGAATAGTCTGAAAATCTAATGGACAGCTACTTAAAAGTTCTTGATATAAATTGGCAATAGCCTTCTTTCTTATAAGAATAGGTTCGATTTGTTCAATTTGAGATAAACCGATTGCAGCACAAATATTTGTCATCCTGTAGTTGTAGCCCACTTCTTCATACCAGTATTTTTTCCCTGATGCTCCTTGATTTTTAAGGCTTGCTACTTTATCTATGATTTCCTTATTATTAGATACCACCATCCCACCCTCTCCAGTGGTGATAGTCTTATTTCCAAAAAAACTAAAAGAGGCAACGTCTCCAAAAGTTCCCAAGAACTTATCTTCATAAGTACTTCCTAGTGCTTCAGCAACATCCTCAATGAGGAGTAATTTTTTTTCATCACACAACTTTCTAAGACTACTCATGTCACATGGGTTTCCATAAAGATGGACAGCCATTATTGCTTTAGTTTTATTTGTAATCAGTCCGGCTATTAGATTAACATCAAGATTCCAGGTGGATTTATCAGAATCAATAAATACAGGTTCAGCACCTACATATTTAATAGTATTTACGGATGCTATGTAAGTAAATGATGGAACGATAACTTCATCCCCTTCTCCAATTCCCAAGGAACATAAACACATATGTAAGGCAGTTGTTCCGTTAGAAACAGAAGTTGCATGATTTATATTTAAATAATCTGCAAAGCTATTTTCAAATTTTTTTATATAACTTCCTTTAGAAGAAATCCAAGTTGTTTCCAAACAATCTTCAACGTACTTTTTCGTATTAGGAAAAATTTTTGGTTTATAAATAGGATATTGCATTAAAGATTAGATATTAATCAATGAATAGAGGTTATAAAAAAAGATTTACCAAAAGTTGAGTAACTTTTCCATTCTTCCACAGTAAAAGCTTTATTTTCTAATAAAAATTCTTCTAAAGCTAGCCTTTCTCCTTTAGCCTCTCCAACAGGAAAACAATACCAATCATCGAAGATTAAAACGGAACCTTTCACAATTAATGGCTTAATAAACTTAAGAACTTCTACTGTAGAAGTGTATAGATCTACATCTATATGGACAATGCCTGCTTGAGGTAAAGTTTCCTGGAGAGATTCTGAAAGAGAGTCTGAATAGAATCCTTCAGTAATATTTTTATCATCTAAAATCAGACCAGTATTTTTTTTAATTATTTTTTTAAACTCTTTTATACCTGTGGAATATTCACCTTCTTGAAATATTCCATCTTCACTTTTTTTAGTATCAGGCAGTCCTTGAAAAGAATCAAATGCAAAAAATTGAGCTTCATCAAGTCCAATATAATTAGCTGCGTTAACTGCTGCAGAAAAAGTTCTTCCTGAATGGCAACCAAATTCAAAATAAACTTGTGGCAGGCTATTTTTGTATCCAGCTACTTTTAAATAATTTATGCACTCTAATATATGCACAAACTTTAGGTGTTCATCCGAATACTTATATTGTTTACTAGCTTCTAATAATTTTGGATTCTTTAATGCAAAGATCCAGCTTCTAATTAGTTTCTTTAAAAATGAAGGGAGGATTTGAAATAATGATTTAAACATTTAGTTCTTTGGTATAGGTTTTTAACTGTTATTAAAAAATTCTTATCTATAGTCCTAGAATTGTTCTTTATGAGATACAAGTTTTAATTCAAACTCAGCTTGGATCAAATCTGCTTTTGTCATTTCTTTTACTAGCTCTTTGAAAGAAGTTTTAGGCTTCCAATTTAACTCTCTTCTTGCCTTTGAAGCGTCGCCTAGCAAGGTTGTAACCTCAGTAGGTCTAAAGTAAGCTTTATCTACTTCAACTATAATATTGTTTTCAGAATCGTAAGCCTTTTCTTCAACACCAGTGCCTTTCCAGGTCAACGTCATTCCTAATTCTGTTGCAACCTCATTAACAAAATCTCTAACACTATATTGTTCTCCAGTTGCAATAACCCAATCATCCGGCTTGTCTTGTTGAAGAATAAGCCACTGGCATTCTACATAATCTCTTGCGTGACCCCAATCTCTAAGGGCATCTAAATTTCCTAAATATAATTTATTTTGTAATCCAAGTTTTATTCTTGTTAGTGTTCTTGTTATTTTTCGAGTTACAAATGTTTCGCCTCTTATCGGGCTCTCATGATTAAAAAGTATTCCATTACATCCATAAATTCCGTAGGCCTCTCTGTAATTTATTGTTATCCAATAAGCATATATCTTAGCTGCCGCATATGGACTTCTAGGATAGAAGGGAGTGGTTTCTGATTGAGGAGTTTCTTGTACTTTGCCATAAAGTTCTGAGGTAGAAGCTTGATAAAATTTAGTTTTCTTCTCAAGCCCCAAGATTCTAATTGCTTCTAATAACCTCAAGGTCCCTAAAGCATCAGAATTAGCTGTATATTCAGGCTCTTCAAAGCTTACCGCAACATGAGATTGGGCTGCCAAGTTATATATCTCATCAGGTTTAACTTTCTGAACAATATGGACTAAGCTCATGGAGTCTGTCATATCACCAAAATGAAGAAAAAATCTACATTCTGGATCTCTCTCATCTTGCGTAAGGTGGTCAATTCTGCCTGTATTAAAAGATGAAGATCTGCGCTTAATTCCATGAACTTCATATCCCTTATCTAGCAAGAATTCAGCCAAGTAAGCTCCGTCCTGGCCCGTGATACCTGTTATTAAAGCTTTTTTAATCATAATTTAAAGATAAAGGGTTTATTATTTAATTTTTTGGCTATTCTACAGGTATTTCTTTGAATCAATAAGATAAGGTTTTGATTTTAATGATTCCGTTCCAATACCATAGCCTTCTATCCACTCTTCATTAAATTCGAAAAGAGAATAACATTTTGGTAGCTTCTTAATGATCTGTTTAGCCTTCAAGCCGATACAGGATATAGCTAAAGATTTAGGAGATCTTTGATTGAGATAGTTACATATATAATGATGGGTTAACCCCGAAATAATAATTCCATCCAATAAGATTACATGTTTACCAAAAATCGGCTCTTCAATATCTCTTGTAATCCTAACTTCTCCACTTTCAGTTTGTTTTTCATAATTTATAAATTTTATGGCTTGCACTCTTACATCAAGTTGCAAGTAATCGAGCATGTCTTTTAACAGATAATTTGAAGCATCATTCATGGTAATCAGCTCCACTGCAAGACCTTTGTAATCTTCATTAATAACGTTTGCCATTTTAGCTATGGCATTTTTTATTTCTTTATTACTTGCTACTATTTTTTCTTTTTTCATATTAATGCATTTTTGTTACCAAGCTTCAGGTAATGAATCTTTTTCTGTAAGGCACTTACAAAAATGATCAATTATATTAGATTTACCAGGATTAAGTTCATCAAGACTATCTAATTTTGGAATCTCTGTAAAAGAAGCGTTATAAGTACTAAAAATACCAAAAGGTACTGGGGTCTTAAGAAAATAGAAATAGGCATAGAATTCAAGATCTTCTTTACTGGGTATATTATAAGTATCTTCCAAAATTAGATTTAGATACTCATCTGCTGTTTTAGGCTGCATAGCAAAATTTAAATCCTGGTATGTTGTCTTACCAGTTGAGATAACAGGAATCCCCTTTAACATCATCTCCAAACCTATAGTTCCATTATAAATTAGCCCCAAGTCAATATAATCAAAAAGATCATAAGTTTTTATCTGCTGTTCTGGAGAGATAATTTGTACATTTTTAGGTAATACAGGGAAGCGCTCATAAATAAAATCAGACATTGTCTTTAGAGAGCTAGAACTATCGTATACCTCTCCTGGATGGGGTTTAATAAAAAGGTTGATATCCTGTTTATCTGACAGCATGTCAATAGTTTCTAGAACCCATTGAATCACGTCATCGTAAAGATAATTCGATTCTGAGACTCCAACATCCCAATAGATATTAGAAAATAAGAAGATATTTTTTTTATCAGGGTCGATGGTAAGATCTAACTTATCTATAGACTCTTTAAAAAATCCATCGCGCACAAATATCTCAGACTTTCCTGAAAATCTGGTCGTTAGGTATTCAGAAAGCTCCTCACTTTCCTCAAAAGAAATTTTATTATTTTTAAGCTCTCTATACTTTATAAACCTGTTCGTATTAGAGTAAAGTTCAAAGTCATTTATTTGAAAAGTAGCTAGATTGAAAGGAATTAATGATAATTTTTTGAACCTATTTGATTTATTAAAATAGTGATAGAAAGGGCTCCATTGTGAATAAGCGCTCATGGCTGAAACTACGGATACAGGAGAATAAATCTTATCTAATCGCTTAGCTGATAAGTATGAAAAAATTGCTGTGTCTATATTATTATTTTTAATCTCATTAGATTCCTTATCATCAACGGCTCCATAAAAATATCTAATAACTGAATCATTAACTGATAATTGCATGGGACCCTCAAGGAAATTATCTAGGTCTAATTCTGCATAATCTTTTATTTTAATTTTTTGATTTATTTGATTTATTTCTTCTTTTGAAAAGATAGTGGCGTAAGAAACTATCTTAAAATTAAACCTTGATATTATACTTTTAATATTAAATTTACATTGCCAACATGGGTTTTTATCACCTACATTCTTAGAAGACTTAATTTCACATCCTTTTAGAAATCCATCGCAAACAAAGACAATAATATTAAAACCTCTCAGCTCTAAAGCTTTTGCAAGTATCAACAAAGGAATAAATATGGGGTGGTTAGTTTCATTCAATGAAACAATAATATTTCCAGTAGAAGTCAAATTATCTTTAATGGTTTTTGGAAAAATCTTTAGCCACTTTGAAAATACCAGCCTATAACTTAGGTAATGTTTAACTCGTTCGACCAAAAACTCATTTAGAATTAAATGTAATAATTTATTTAAAAAAGATTTCAGACTGCTCAATGGAATTATTTTTTGATATTTTAACTTTAACTTCGATTCAATTTCTTTCTTACAATATCTATTATAGTCAAATAAATAAATTTAAGATCTACCAATCTAGGCAACATGTCTGATATTGGAACTGAATTAAGATAAATAAAAGTTATCAAAAAAGAAATTCCTAAGGTTAAAAACCCTAATGAGAAGGTTAAGGCGGCACCAATTAAACCAAAAGAATCAATAAGGAAATAGCCAAAGATTAATTGTAAGATTAAAGGTGGTATTTGTATGGCCGGTATTAAATTAGCCCGCCCCATTCCTTCAAAAAAAGGTTTTAAGGTCAAGCAGGAAGCTCCTATCACTACACCTGGAATTGCAATTAATAAAACATCTGCAGAAGTTTCAAAAGCAGAGCCGTATAAGAACACTATTAATTTTTTTGCAACAAGAGAAAGTAAAAATCCTAAAAGGGTAAGTATTATTAATGTAACTTTAAAAGATTTTATTGATATTTCTTTTGAATCCTCTTTTCCTAGACTGCTGATCCTGGGATATAAAATTACCGCAAGAGCTTCGGGTATTTTATTAAGCAGTTTACTTGATGATTCTCCTTGACTATAAAAAGCAATATCAGAATTTTTAAGAAAGAGCGCTCCTAATGTTTTAGTAGTCAACTCAAAAATATGGGTTATTACTCCAGTAAAATAGAAATTCTTTGAATAGCCTAGAACCTTTTTAGCTAAAGATTTATTAAACTTAAAACTGAAAGCTTTCCAATCTCTCCTATCAACGCTAATCCAAGCAAACAATAAAATAATAAAACTAGGGATTATTTTTGACAATACGACTCCCAAAATATTAAAGTCATAAAAAAATAAGAAAAGGTAAATTAGAATTGCATTTAAGAGGGCCCTATAAAGATTTAATTTATTGTAAGTAGAGACATTTTCTTGCGCTATGAAATAATAAGAATAATTTAACAATAGAAACTCAAAAGGAATAAAGCAGATTAATAAAAATAATTCATGCTTATGTGAAGTGCTTTGATTAAATAGCATTTGGTCGATAAAATCTAACTGCCATAATAAAGCCAATGAAATAGATAAACTTGTTATCAAGGCTACAAAATTATTAAAAAAAAGAATTTCTTGTGGTTTCTCCTGCTTTGAACCTAAAATATAAATAGAAGCAACATCAGTTTTTAGCCTACCAAAAGCTTCTGCATATGATGGCACTAATGACAATAAGACCCAAACACCAAGCAAGTCAGGACCTAATTTTCTAGCTACCAACGCACCTGTCAAAATAGAAAGAACGAAAATAAATACATCTCTTTGCAAAATAGAAAATGCCAATTTAAAAATAGAATCTTTATTAGTCATGTTTTATCTATTGAGAGTGTATTTTGTAGATTGAGATCTTTTCAATACTATCTTATTGCAATTACAAGAAAGTTGACAAAGAAAATTACTTGGTTAATTTATCTTTTTCAAAGGAATCTTTCCATCCTTCTCCTCTTGAATATTGATTATTAATTTCAATTAGATCCGGATAAGATTCTAAATAATCTATAATTTCATTCATTTTTATAAACCTAAAATCTATATTTTTATTTATAAAATTTAAAATTATTTTTTTAATTAATACAAAATCTTCTTCATAATCTACCGTCAGACGGTATTTAGATAAATCTTTATAACAATCGACTCTTTTACATTTAAAATTGCTATTTTCTTTCCAAAAAATAAAGGTTACATGTTCTCTTTCTGAAGGTTTATTTGCAATTTTCCAAGCCTTTTTAAGTGCACTATAAGACATAACTGAAACATCCATTCCATCTGGCCACGACGAGGGAAGTGGCTCTGAATTAGACACAAAGTCTAGAGAAGTATTTTGAATTGATTCTATAATTTCATCAATAACAGAAGAATCTATTAACGGACAATCAGCTGTAAGTCTAACCACAAAATCTGGTTTAGTTTTTAAGGACCTTGCTGTTTGATAGTATCTATCTAGCACATCATCATGGCTTCCTCTATAAACTTCACAGCCATAGTCATGAGCAAATTTTTCAATAGCATCATCTGACTTATCAATTGAAGTAGCTATAATAACTTGATCAATTTGATTGCTTACACTTAACCTGTCTAGCATCCAACCTAATAAAGGTTTTCCTTTTACTGGGAAAAGTACTTTTCCTGGTAGCCTTTTTGACCCCATTCTTGCTTGTATAATTGCAGTTGTTTTCACGTAATTTTAGCCTCACCAATTGCATTTGAAAGAGTATTTATTTTTTTGGATTGGCTTTTATTTAATTTATCTATGAACCCTCCAAAACCATCAGCTATTCCATAAATTACTCTAGGAAACTGAAAATTATCTACTACAATTTCTCCTTCGCTACCTACTAGGCCAGAAACGATAGGCATGTCTAGAATTAACCTTCTTCCAAAAGAATGCTCAAGAACTTCCCGCGTTTTAAACAAGGAAGAAATAAAGCCTTCGAATCCTATTTTGATATCGGGTCTATAAATTGTAAGGTCCCTTTTCTTTGCTGCTTTTATGGCAGAAGGGCTAAAACACCCTTTCCCTGCATCCATAAAAATAGCTGATTTACTAACATTAGATATTATTCTAGTAGTAATTACTGGCTTTCCTGATGTTAAGCCAATAATAATATCAGCATCCTTTGATGCTGCTAAGTTATCCACTGTACCGCTAATCTTGGCTAATGTTTCTTGAGGTTTGATAAGATTTAACGCCTTAACTATGGTTTTTAAATTTCTAGAATTTCTTCTAGTTATTACTACATCTACTCCTCTCTCTACAAGTCTTAAAGCGAGTTTACTTCCTATATTCCCTGAGCCGATAATTGTTGCTTTTTTTCCTCCAATACCTCTTTTATGCTTTGCAAATAATTGCTCTAAAATAATATCAATAGAATCTACAGTTAAGTCATTGCCTTTAAATGTAATTACTTCAGAAATCTTAGTGGAGTCCCGCACTTCTCTTTCAATATTTCCAATATCTTCATTATAGAATTTTCTACTAATCTTTTTTTCTGAATCAACCAGGATGTAGTCCACTTTCCCATCAATGTAGTTTATTATTTCTCTAGCCTGTTTAACTGAATAGACTATTACACTTCCTGCAACTAGTTTTTCTGTAACCCTAATGGGAGTATAAAAATAACCACTTGCGCTTACTTTTCTTGTATTTCCAATACAGAAACCTATTTTTTTATTTTTTTTTAAAGAGAGTAGTTTTAAATTTTCTAGAATTTCATTTAGTTCTTTCTTTACCGCCATATTAAATAACTTCCCAAGTCAGCGGATGATCTTTCTTTAAATCCTCTTTTAGAGACCTTCCAACTACCAAATCAATATATTTTGGAAGTATTCCTATACCTGGAGATTTAATTGTTATCATCTCTTTTGTAAGTATTGATCCTTTCTGTATATCGCAATTCACAAATATACTTCTTCTTAATTTTTGAATTGTTTGATACTCACTAGAAGAAACAGTCTTAATCCCAGATCCTAAAGCTTGATATACAGCATCAGATTGAATAACCAAGGATTTTAATTTTTCTTCTTCTAGAGAGAAGACATGATCAGGTCCTTTCATGGCTCTATCTAAAGTAACATGTTTTTCTATAACCCTGGCACCTAAAGATATGGCAGCAGGAACAAGAAATATATCTTCAAAATGATCTGAAAAACCTGTAATTACACCAAAAGTATCAGCTAACTTTTTTATAACTCTTAAATTTGACTCTTCAAAAGAAGCTGGGTAGCTTGAAACACAATGGAGAAGTATCAAGTTAGGGTTTCCCTCCTCTTTTAGAATATTTACTGCTTCTTCAATATCTCCAAGGGTAGACATTCCTGTAGAGATAATTACAGGTTTCATGGTCTGTGCCACCCTTCTTATCAAAGGTAAGTTAACTAAATCCATGGAGGCTATCTTATAAGCCGGTACATCTAAACTCTCTAAGATCTCTACAGATTCAATATCAAAAGGAGTGGAAAAAACATCAATTTTCTTTGATTTTGCATAAGAAAATAAACTCTCAGTCTCTTCGTATGAAAAGATGAGCCTATCAAATAGTTCAGAAAGATTCTCTTCCAGGCTATGAATATCTTCATGATATCTTGCGTCTAATACCTCACCTGAAACCCTACCAGGACTAAAAGTTTGGAACTTCACAGAATTACATCCAGCTTCCGAACACATATCTATCAATCTTTTAGCTATCTCAATGCTTCCATTATGGCAAATACCTATTTCCCCTATTATGTAAGGTCTAAAGTTTTCTCCGATAGAAGTTTCTGCTATATCAATTACTTGATTGAAATTAGTTATCTTTGTTTTCATCCGTTGCACTCTATTGAAAGAGGAACCAGTATTTTCAATCATCTCTACAAGATCTATGGCTTTTGCACACAGAACTTGAAAATCTGCATAAGAAAAGTCAGCTAAAGTACCAGAGAAATAGAAATTTTCAGTTTTTTCAAGCTTACTGACTACTTTCTGAAGTTCCATTTCAAAACCAACTCTATAAGAAGGATATAGTGGACCAAGGTCACTTGTGTGAGTTCGAAGTATTTGCTTTCTCTCTACAAATCCTAAATTAACAATATCTTCTATAACTTTATTGGAAATTTCTTCTTCTGACATTTCAGAAATACTATCTCCAACTGTATATGCTATTTCACAACATAAAATTGACCAGCCATCCGGAATCCCTGATTTACTAAATCTTGTCTGCAAGCCTGCTCTATGAAAAATAACTTCTTTATCTTTAAAATATAACCAGTCTGCATCGTCAGGAAAGGGGTCTGTATCTTTTAATATTAAATTTACTAAAATAATATTTCTAAAAGACAAAGAACAATCTACATCAAAAAATTGAGAATTCTTTGTGATCGGCAGAGTAGAAACAATAATATCATCTTCCTTTAGTTCTATTTCTTGCTTATCTGTTATTATCTTATTTGCTCTATTATTGTCATAATTAATATCCAATACTTCTTCAGAATATAAAATTTTTCCACCTAATTTTTTAATCTTTTCTGCCAATACTTCAAATGGATGACCGCATCCATTTCTTGCAACTGCAGACCATTGATCTGAATGGAAAGGTTTATTTTCTTTTCTAATTTCAATTCTTTGAGGGGCCCAATTTGGTGATAACTCTTTAGTTGGAATACCCCAAAGTTTTTCAGGGTACTCTTCATAGAACATTTTTTGTAGAGTTGGACCGGCCAAAGCCTCCATATACTCATGGTAATTTTTTGCTGCACTAAGCTCATCTTTATTGATAGAACTCATCTCACTTTTAATCGTTTTAACCAACTCATTTGGTAATTGCTCTAAGGTCTTCTCAGTTAGAGGATAATCAAAGTATTTACCTTCTACATAATTTTTTCCATAAAGGCTCGGCATGGTAAAAATGTCAGAAAATAGTTCTTTCCAATATTCTATGATTTCTGGATTAGAGGTATGAAAAAGATGAGGCCCAGAATCAATGTAATAATCTTCATATCTTATTGTTTTAGCTAAGCCGCCTGGTACTTCAAACTTCTCAATGATAGTTACTGGAACTCCTTTTTTTAAGAACTCATAACCTGCAACTAGGCCAGACATCCCAGCTCCAAGAATAAAAACTCTTTTATCTACCATGCCGTCAAGCCTCCATCTATTACTAGATTTTGTCCATTTATATAACTTGCTTCTTCAGAAGAAAGGAAAGTAACTGCTCCGGTTATTTCTTGATATTCTGCCATTCTACCAATAGGGGTTTTTGATGAATAATTCTTAATAAAATCCTCACCTTGTTCGTTAAAAATCCCTCCCGGACTTACACAATTAACTCTCACATTATGCTCAATGGCATGGACAGAAAAATATTTTGTAAGCTGAATAACGGCAGCTTTAGAGGCGCTATAAGCTTCAGAGTTCATACGTGAACAGTCTGTATAAATACTAGGATCACTACTAACTACTCCATAAATAGAACCTATGTTAACTATTGAGCCACCTCCTGTATCTTTCATAATGTTAAGGGCTTCTTTAGTACACAGGAATGTACCTCCGGCATTTACCGCCATAACATTCATAAAATCCTTAAAGTCCCTTTCCCAAAAAGGTTCAAATACACCTATTCCAGCATTATTAATTAAAATATCTAAAGACCCTCTTTCATTATTAATCCTAGTAAAGGTTTCAAGAACCTGTTCAGGCGAAGAGACATCTAAGATAAGTTGACCCAATATTTTTTCTTTAGGCAGTTTATTTGCTAAGTTAATAAGTGAATCTTTGTCGCTATCAGCTAACCAAACATTAGCCCCCTCTTTAATGAATGATAAGGCTAAAGCACTTCCGAGAAGACCCCCAGCACCAGTTATCAGAACATCTTTATTTTTTAAACTCATTAGTTAAAGCGGTGAAACCCTGGATTCATTGGTTCACCAATTATTTCTTTATTTATATCATTGCTATTCGAAAATTTATTAATTTGAGAAAATATCTTTAGAGCATTATTTTTATAAAATTCTAAATGATCATCATTATGGCAATAATTTGCATAGAACCTGTTGGAAGCCAAGATACCCTTCTTTAACATCTGCTGTATAAAGAATGTCATCTTCTCTAGGTTCTCATCTTCTTTGAAAGAAAAATAACTCATCGGATACATGCCTGAAACATTAATATCAACACTAGAATCAGAAGAAGCTTCCAACCATATATTCTGCATTTTCTTTCCTGTCTCAATTAACTTTTTATGAACATCGTTAGCAATAAATTTATCTATAGTTGCTATTGCCGCGGTAGGACCAATTCTATCCGTCCAATAAGTACTACTTATGAAAGTTTTCTGGCATGCATCCATGATGGCGTCTGTTCCAATTATTGCCCCCATTGGATACCCATTACTCATAGCCTTGCCAAAAACTGCAATATCAGGGACTATTTTATGCAATAAATGTAGCCCTCCTGGAACTGAACGAAAACCAGAAGATATTTCATCAAAAACTAATGCTGAACCCTCTAATTTTGTGATTTTACGAATCTCTTCCAGGAAACCCGGTAGAGGCTTTACACTTCTCATTGGTTCCATAACAACTGCAGCTATTTCACCTTTATTTTCTAAAAATATCTTTTTGAGTTGATCTAAATTATTAAATTCAAAAGGAATAGAGGTTCCCTCTAGTCCCTTAGGAACACCTGCAGGATTTAGTCCTGGTAATAAGTGACCTTCTAAAGAAGAGTCTGAAGATAGATTTGCTGCTAAGTACCAGTCATGCCATCCATGATATCCACAGAAAACAATCTTTTCTCTATTTGTTGAAGCTCGGGCTATCCTAACAGCAATAGCCATTGACTCTCCACCTGTCCTTGAAAATCTAACTTTTTGAGCCCAAGGATGAATCTCGCATAAATATTCGGCTAAATCCACTTCTTCTGCGCAATTAAGAGAAGAGCTATTGCCATTTTTAATTGAAGATATAACGGCTTTATCTACATCTGGATCGCAATAACCCAATACATTTGCACCAATACCACTAATACTCATATCTAAGTATTTATTTGAGTCCATATCCCAAATGGTCGTACCATCGGCTTTGCTAAAATAAGTAGGCCAAGTATCAGGTGAAAATTGATCAGGTCGCTTAGACAATAATTGGGTTAGACCTGGAATAAACTCCTTTCCTTTCTTAATATATTTCTTATTTTTACTCATCAATTGCAGGATTATACGCTGATTTAAATTGGATATTAAACAAAACACTAAACTAAAAAAATTTAGTAAATAGAAACAAAAAATTTTTAAATAGATTCTATTTCTTTAGCAATTTTTAATAAGTAATTTGAATAATCTCCACCAGGAGAGCCCTGACTTAACTTAATAATTTCTTCAGGCGATATCCAGCCATTTCTGCAAGCTATCTCCTCTAAGCAAGCTATTTTAAATCCTTGCCTTAGTTCTAATGTTTGAATGAAATGACTTGCTTCAATTAAGCTTGTAGGTGTACCTGTGTCTAACCAAGCAAACCCCCGACCAAAATCTTCTGCAAAAAGCTCCCCTAAACCAAGATACATATTATTTACGTCAGTTATTTCTAACTCGCCCCTGCTAGAAGGTTTAATTTCTTTAGCAATATCAATTACTCTATTATCGTAATAATATAAACCAGTAACCGCCCAATTAGATTTTGGATGTGTAGGTTTTTCTTCAATTGACAACACTTTTTTGCGTTCATCAAACTCTAATACCCCAAAATCTTGAGGATTATTAACCTGATATCCAAATATAGTTGCTCCATCAATTCTCTTATCTGCTTTATTCAAGAAATCTTTTAAATTCTGGCCATAAAAAATATTGTCTCCGAGAACTAAGCTTACTGGGCTGCTCCCTATAAATTTTTCTCCTATAATAAAGGCCTCTGCCAAGCCTTTTGGTTCTTTCTGGACTGCATAGGATATAGACATTCCATACTTACTCCCGTCTCCAAATAATTCTTCATACCTAGATATATCTTGAGGGGTAGATATAAGGAGTACTTCTCTTATGCCTGCAAGCATAAGAACTGACAATGGATAAAATACCATAGGCTTATCATAAACAGGTAAAAGCTGCTTGGAGACCACCCGGGTCATAGGATACAACCTTGTTCCTGAACCACCGGCTAAAACTATTCCTTTTCTTTTCATCATTTACTTTACTTACTTTTTTTGCGAACCTAACTACTTTCTAAATTATTACACCATTCTTGGTTCTTTAGATACCAATCTATAGTTTTTCTAATTCCTGATTCAAAAGTCTCATGAGGAACCCAACCAAGATCATTTTTTATTTTCGTTGCATTAATAGCATAACGAAAGTCATGGCCCGGCCTATCGTCAACAAAAGATATCAGATCATGATAACTAACTATTTCTTTTTGATTTGAAGGAATTAATTCATCAAGCCTGGAACATATAGCTTGGACTACAGATAAATTAGTTTTTTCATTATAACCACCTATGTTATAGGTTTCTCCTATATTTGAATTAAGTATGGTGGTAATTAATGCTTGGGCATGATCTTCGACATAAAGCCAATCTCTTATTTGTAAACCGTCTCCGTAGATTTTAATTGGAAGATTCTTAAGTGCATTTTGAATAGTCAAAGGAATTAATTTTTCAGGAAATTGGAAAGGTCCGTAGTTATTAGAACAATTTGTTACAACAACTGGTAGTTTGTATGTCCTATTCCATGCTCTTACTAAATGATCCGACCCTGCCTTCGAAGCTGAATAAGGGGAACTAGGATCATAGGGTGAATTCTCATTAAATAATTCTTGACCCTGTTCTAAAGCTCCAAAAACTTCATCTGTTGAAATATGATGAAAAATAAAGCTCTTAGCTTTATTGGGATTATCCATTTTAATTTTATTGAAATAAGACATGCTTGCTTCTAGTAAATTATAGGTTCCAATAATATTGGTATTTATAAACTCTAAAGGACTAGAAATTGATCTATCAACATGCGATTCTGCAGCAAGATGCATAACTTTGTCTGGTTGAAATTCTTCGAATATTTCCTTTATAACTTTAAGATTACAAATGTTTTCCTTCTTAAATTTATACAAATTATTATTTTCAACTGAAATTAAAGACTCTCTAGTTCCAGCATAAGTTAGGTCGTCTATATTCAAGACTTCACACCCCAAGTCATTAACAAGGTGACGTACAACTGCAGAGCCTATAAAGCCCGAACCCCCAGTAACTATAAATTTATATTGTGATGGATCCATCTCTAGTAATTAACGAACCTCTTTCATATTCTACCTACCATAAATATCATCAAATCTAACAATATCGTCCTCTCCTAAGTAGCCACCTGATTGAACTTCAATAATCTCTAAATCATATTCTTCAAGATTCTCTAACCTATGGATTGTACCTTTTTCTATATAGGTTGATTGATTCACTTCAAGAAAGAAAGTTTCCTCTCCATTGGTTACTTTCCCTTTTCCTTTGACCACAATCCAATGCTCTGAACGATGTTCATGCTTTTGTAAAGATATACTAGACCCTGGACTTACAGAGATGCGCTTTACTTGAAAACCTTCTCCGCTTTCTAAACTATCATACCACCCCCAAGGTCTATATATTTTTCGATTTTGATCCTTTTCTTTTCTTTGATCTTGTTTCAATCTTTTATTAATTTGATCTATGTTGCTAACAGAATTCTTATTGGTTATAAATGTAACATCTGCAGTATCTACAACTATCATGTCCTCCATTCCTAAAGTAACTATCAACCTATCTTCACTTCTTATATAAGAATTCTTTGTTTCTTCTAGAATAACATCACCAGAAGAAGCATTTCCTTCTTTATCTTTAGGAGATATATCGTGAAGAGACTGCCAGCTTCCCAAATCATTCCAGTCTGAGTTTAAAGGAATTACCGCAGCATTATCTGTCTTTTCCATCAAGGCGTAGTCAATAGATAAATCAGGAGCTTGTTTAAAACTGGAGGATTCTAAGTGAATAAATCCAGCATTTGATTCTGCGTTTTCAAAAGCTTTTTTACCAATTTTTGTAATTTCTTTTGAGTGCCTGTTCAGTTCATCTTGTAAAATATCAGCCCTAAATAAGAACATTCCACTATTCCAGAGGTAGTTACCATCAGCTATAAATTGTTCTGCTTTTTCTAAGTTGGGTTTTTCTATAAATGCTTCAACCGAAATATAGTTTTCTTCTGAATTATCTGATTTTTTTATGTACCCATAGAGTGTGCTGGGGCCGTTGGGAGTAACACCCAAAGTAACCAACTTACCATCCATAGCAACTTCTGCAGCTTTGTTTATTGAAAGATGAAATTGTTCTATATCCTGAATTAGATGATCGGAAGGTAAAACCAGAAGAACCACCTCTTTTGGATCTTTATTCGTGATAGCTTGAAGGCTTGCTATAAAAATTGCTATGGCAGTATTCCTAGAAACCGGTTCAACTAGAATCGTAGGATTTCTTATATTTACTTCACTTAACTGATTCGCTACAAGAAATTTATGGTCTTCATTGCATAAAGCAATTATTTCATCTCCTAAATTGCTCAACCCTTTAATTCTTTTAGCTGTATTTTGAAGCATGGTCTGCTCACCAACTAGTGATGTAAGCTGCTTAGGGAATTGGCTTCTGGATATAGGCCAAAGTCTCTTCCCTAATCCGCCAGTTAAAATTATTGGTACAATTTCCATAATTTAATTCTTAAGAGTAAGCCTTAAATTTAATTAACTTTTCTTAAAGTCACAATGAGCCTATGAAGAATTAAACCCAAAACTACTAAGATACTTCCAACAAATGTGAGTCCCATAACTATAATACTTCTTCTAGGGTATGACTTTATAAAAGGAACCAGAGGATCTCCAATAGGTTCAAAAAGATAATCAGGCGAGGCTTCTATTATAACCCTGGATTTAATCTGTTCAGATTGTATGTCATAAAGCCTATCTCGTAAGGACGAACTAGCATTCAAGCGGATTTGCTCATTAATATTGGCTATATTGTTGTTTAGTATAAATAATTTTTTTTCTCGCATTTTTTCATTTACTAAACGATAAAACATTTGCGTCCACTTTAGTGAGAGGTCTGGAGAATATGAATTAATACTTATTCTATGGACACCAGTATTTTTATCTGGCGTTATTTGTAATTCCTTAAGAAATTCTTTGTACATGCCCCATCTAACAGAGGGAGCTTCAACATTAAAACTATTATCTTTCCAAGCACCTTTGACCTGGTCATATATTGCTGAGTCTAAAATAAGCTCTCTGCTAACAGGATCCCACCCCTCTCCTGCTATAAGAGGCACTTCAAGCTTATTTTTTCTAATGAACTCATCCACAAAATTCCAGGATTTCATCATAACTACTGCTGTATTTAACTCTTGACTCAATCCATTCCCACCTCCAAACCCTCCAGGTAGTGAGAAGCTTAGCGGAGAATCTGAAGAAGCACTTGATAGAGAAGTTTCTTTATCATTTTTTACTTCTGTAAGAAAAATTACAGCCGTATATTCGTTGGTAAGTGAAAACGAATAAACAATCGAAAAAATTCCTATAATTCCTGAAAGAATTAATACCTTTAACTTATCTTCCCAAATTGCATAAAATAAATCTCTAGTGTCTATTAATCCTTTATCAGTATTTTCTATTATTTTCTGTTCCATTTTTAAATTGGTGCCCGGGGCCGGACTCGAACCGGCACGAAGTTTCCTTCGAGGGATTTTAAGTCCCTTGT
>ENA-OSJC01001360-OSJC01001360.1-marine-metagenome-genome-assembly--contig:-NODE-1360-length-20286-cov-5.601316_pt1 | contig 20286 bp, 14 predicted proteins | sample MGYA00237885_ERZ534234 | MGnify/ENA primary metagenome ERZ534234 (study PRJEB26413, sample SAMN06343907) | marine metagenome | isolation source: coastal waters | place: Atlantic Ocean: West Antarctic... | reverse complement strand
CTTGGTCGATTCCTAGGGGATCCTACCATCGACCCGCATGGCGACCCCATTCCTTCCTATGACCTGACCATTCAGCCTACAGAGGGTACCACCTTCTTTGCAGCAAAACCAGGTGATTCATTCACCTTGGTGGCTGCGGCAGACAACCAAGATTTATTAGCAAAACTTAACGAATTCAAGGTCTCGCTTGGCAGTGAATTGGTCAAGGTAGGTCAAGACAAACAAGGGCATCAAGTGATGCAAGTACATGGCCAGTCTATTGCCTTCAGTGAGATGGAAGCCAAGCAGCTTCACGTGTCACTCAGCCATTGAGCCATTCAAGGCCATTGGCCGCTAAAATTTTTGCTTTTTTTGCATCCGCCCATGGCATGTTTCGGACCAGTTTGCCCGGTTCGTGTTCACCCAGGGGAAAGGGGTAATCGGAGCCAACAGCAACCCGATTTTCTCCTACGGTGTCTACGATCATGTCCAACATGCGGGGGTCATGGACCAGGGAGTCCAACCAGAATTTTCCCATGTAGGATGTGGGCGGCTTGTCGTTGTCAACCGCACAGAGGTCAGGCCGGACATTGAAGCCGTGTTCTATGCGACCTAGGGTTGCAGGGAAGGAGCCCCCACCATGTGCAATGGCCACCCGCAAATTTGGCAAGCGCTCAAAGACCCCACCAAATATGAGGGAACTCAGGGCCAATGAACTTTCTGCTGGCATGCCTACCAGCCATGGAAGCCAGTAATCGGGCATGCTTTCTTTTGCCATCATGTCCCAAGGGTGCACAAAAACTGCCATATTCAGGGCTTCACAAGCTTGGAATACTGGGAACAGCTCAGGGGCATTTAAATTCCATTGGTTGATGTGGGAGCCGATTTGGACGCCCTTGAGACCGATGGCCTTGCAGCGCTCCAGCTCTTTGATGGCTAGCTCAGGGGCTTGCATAGGCAAGGTTCCCAGACCTTCAAAGCGACCGGGGTAGCTCTTCACAATCTCTGCAATGTGGTCGTTGAGGAACATGGATAGGTCCAGGGTGTCTTGGGGTTTTGCCCAATAAGAGAACATCACGGGCACCGTGCTTAAAACCTGCATCCCTACCCCTTGTTGATCACATTCGTGGATGCGAGTGGACGGATCCCAGCAGTTGGCCTCCACTTCTCGAAAGAAGGTGGAGTCCTTGTACATCTTTGCGCAACCAGGGCAATGATGATCCAGATGGATGAAGCCCCCATAGCCGAATTTTGATGCCCAATTTGGCATGGTTTCTGGCAAAATATGGGTATGAATGTCTACGACAAGAGGAAGTGTGTCCATGGCAGTTTTCTGTCTAGCAAAGATAGTCAAGCGGTGGCCAAGCATTACCTTTGTCACTTCATGAGCGACGCCATCAAGCATGAGTGCGGCATAGCACTCCTTAGACTTCGCAAACCCCTGGACCATTACCTGGAAACCTACGGGACGGCTTTGTATGGCCTGAATAAGATGATTCTGATGATGGAAAAGCAGCACAACCGCGGCCAAGATGGCGCGGGATTGGCTGGCATCAAGATGGGTATGCCTCCTGGGAAACGTTACATCACACGCTACCGCAGCATTGAGCCTAAGCCGATGCAGGATATCTATGGGCGCATTCAACTTAGCCTGGCTGAGCGCTTGGACGGCAAGCCTGAGCGGCTCAAGGACGCCAAGTGGGTAAAGGAGAATCTGCCCTTTGCCTGTGAGATTTACATGGGGCATTTGCGGTATGGAACCCATGGTGAAAACAGCATTGAGGCCTGCCATCCTTTCCTCAGGCAGAGCAACTTCATGAGCCGCAATTTGATTGTAGCTGGCAACTTCAATATGACCAACACGGAAGAGCTGATGGAAGAGCTGGTGAGCTTTGGACAGCACCCCAAGGTGAGCACCGACACGGTGACTATCATGGAGAAGATTGGGCATTTCCTGGATGTGGAAAACGAGCGTTTGCATGAAGACGCGAAGACTGTTCACGGCTTGGATAAAGGCCACCGAAGCCAATTCATTGCTGACAACTTAGACCTCAACAGGGTGATGAAAAAAGCCTCAGAGGTCTGGGATGGTGGCTATGCCATGGGTGGCATGATTGGTCAGGGCGATGGATTTCTATTGAGGGATCCTAACGGCATCCGTCCAGCTTACTACTACGTGGATGATGAAGTGGCTGTGGTGGCTTCTGAACGTCCAGTGATTCAAACGGCTTTTGGCCTGACTTTCGATCAGGTAAAGGAGGTCCCTCCTGGCCACATGGTTTGGATCAGGAAAAATGGCGATCTCAGCATCGAGAAAATCTTAACGCCTAAGGAGCGGTTGGCTTGTTCTTTTGAGCGCATCTACTTCTCGCGAGGCAATGATGGAGACATCTACAAGGAACGTATTGAGCTTGGCCGCCGACTAACCCGTCGGGTGATGGAAGCTTCGGGTGGCAACTTTGACCACACGGTCTTTAGTTTCATCCCTAACACCGCTGAGATCAGCTACATGGGCCTGGTTCAAGGCGCAGAAGATTTGCTGAATGAATTGAAGGCGAAAGCGATCATTGGGTTGGGCAAAAGCCCCAAGGAGAAGGATGTCATGGACATCATGATGCAGCGTCCCCGCGTGGAAAAAATTGCGTGGAAGGACATCAAGCTCCGGACCTTCATTGCAGAGGACACCGGCAGGGATGACATGGTGGCACATGTGTATGACAGCACCTACAACTTGGTTGGCCCTCAAGACAGCTTGGTTGCGGTAGACGACAGCATTGTCCGGGGCACGACGCTGAAAAAGAGTATTTTAGGAATGCTTGATAAGCTTGGCCCTAAACGCATCATCATTGTGTCTTCTGCCCCACAGATTCGTTACCCCGATTGTTACGGCATTGACATGGCCCGAATGAAGGATTTTGCCGCATTCCAAGCAGTGGTTTCTCTGCTCAAGAAGCGAAAGCTTGATCAGGTTCTCCCTAAGGCCTATGAGCTAGCAAAATCTGAGCTCAAGAAACCCAAGGAGGAACAAATCAATGCCGTGAAGGCGGTCTACAGTCATTTCTCTGCAGATGAAATTTCCGATGAGATCGCCGTCATCCTCACACCAAAGCATGTGAAGGCTGAGGTCAAGATCATTTACCAACGCATTGAGGATTTGCACGCTTCTTGCCCGCAAAACCTTGGCGACTGGTATTTCACTGGCAACTACCCCACCCCCGGCGGCACCCGTGTGGCCAATCAAAGCTTTGTGAACTACATGGAGGGCAACGACCAACGCGCATACTGACATGAAGATCTACACCAAATCTGGAGACAACGGCACAACGGGCTTGTTCAGCGGCACACGCATCAGCAAGTCAGACTCAAGGCTTGACGCCTATGGCAGCCTGGATGAGCTCAACGCACAGGTTGGCATGCTCAAGGATTTGCTCAACACAGAAACAGGCAACGAAGCGACTCGCGACAAGCAAGACGCGCTCAAGCTAAGGTTGGCTGAACTGGGCAACGTTCAAAGCCACTTGTTCAGCATCGGATCCCACATGGCCAATGACCTGCCAGACATGGTGGAAAAGCTGCCTGTGATTCATTCGCAATGGACCGTTGACTTGGAGCTTGCTATCGACACCATGGATCAAGATTTGACGCCAATGAAGCAATTTATTTTGCCGGGCGGACATGTTGTCATCAGCCAAGCGCATGTTTGTCGGACAGTTTGTCGCAGGGCTGAGAGGCATTGTGCGGCCTTGCAAAGCAAGCTCGATGCAGAAAACAAGCCCTTTCCAGGGGATTCTATGCCTTATATCAACCGATTGAGTGATTATTTTTTTACGCTGAGTCGTTGGCTGGGCACGACTTTTGACGTTTTGGATATCCCTTGGGTGGCAAAGTAGATTGTTCCTATTTGCCTACGTCAAATAAAAAATTACTTTTGCGCAACTGACTACCCTATTAATCTGCGTCTTTCCTACACCTTACAATTATGTACTGGACCCTTGAACTTGCCTCTTACCTCAGTGACGCGCCATGGCCCGCCACCAAGGACGAGCTCATCGATTACTCTATCCGCTCAGGCGCCCCCATGGAGGTGGTTGAAAACCTGCAACAGGTTGAAGAAGAAGAGCCCGAGACCTATGAAGGCATCATTGATATCTGGCCTGACTACCCCACAGATGACGATTTCTTGTGGAATGAAGATGAGTATTGATCCGTTGCGCACGTGATTAACAGGTGAACAAGCTGTCATGATTCAAAACCTACTCAAAAAACTCCTTGGGGATAAGTCGGAAAGAGACATCAAGGAGATCAAACCCTTCATCGAGAAGATCCATGCTGCTGAAGCTGCCATCAAAGGCATCACTGCACAGGGTTTGAGAGACAAGACCGCAGACTTTAAGCTGCGCTTGAAAGAGGGGGGCAAGCCTGAGCAGGGCATCATTGACGACCTTAAGCAGCAGATTGAGTCGACAGAAAATTTTGCTGAGAAGGATGACCTGTACAAGCAACTTGAACAGGCAGAAAAAGATTTACTTGACAAGGAAGAGTCCATCCTTACTGACATTTTACCAGAGGCCTTTGCGGTCATCCGTGAAACAGCCAAGCAATGGTCCAATGGCGATTTGGTGGTTGAGGCCACGGTGTTGGATCGAAGCCTTGCTGCCACATTGGATGCAGTCAGCATTTCAGATGACGCAACGCAAACCGCAACTTGGCACCAAACATGGTCAGCAGCAGGCGTTGACGTGACCTGGAACATGGTGCACTACGATGTGCAGCTAATCGGCGGCGTGGTGTTGCACCAGGGTCGTATTGCAGAGATGGCTACCGGTGAGGGCAAGACCTTGGTTGCCACCTTACCTGTCTATCTCAATGCCTTGTCTGGCCGCGGGGTACATGTGGTAACCGTGAACAACTACCTAGCTAAGCGAGATTCAGAGTGGATGGGTCCGATGTATCAGTTCCATGGCTTGGAGGTGGATTGCATTGACAAGCACCAACCCAACTCTGAAGAGCGAAGAATGGCCTACCGAAAGGATGTCGTTTTTGGAACCAACAATGAGTTTGGCTTTGATTACTTGCGTGACAACATGGCCAAAGAGATGGGCGATCTTGTCCAGCAAAAGCATCACTTTGCCATTGTGGATGAGGTAGATTCTGTGTTGATTGATGATGCGCGGACACCTTTGATTATTTCTGGACCGACCCCCAATGGCGATGTTCAGGAATACACGCACCTCAAGTCCCATGTGGTGGACCTATTGAATCACCAGAAAGCGGTCGCTCAGGAGTCATTGAGGCAGGCGAAAATACTGATAGAAGCAGGCGACAATGAGCAAGGTGGCGTCGAGCTGTTGCGTTCATTCCGTGCCCTTCCAAAGAACAAGGCCTTGATCAAGTTCCTTTCGACGGAAGGCACCAAGCAACTCCTCCAGAAGACGGAAGGGGTTTACATGGCTGAGCAGGGCAAGCAAATGAAGAAGATTGATGTGGATTTGTTCTTCACCATTGAGGAGAAGACCAACCAGATCAACCTCACCGACAAGGGCATTGACCTCTTGAGTGAGCGAACCAGCGCAGACTTCTTCTTGATGCCTGACATGTCAACGGACCTCAACGTCATTGAGCAGTCTAACATGGACCTTGCCTCCAAGGCACAGCAGAAAGACGCCTTGTTGAAGGACTACAGGCTCAAGAGTGAGCGCGTGCACGCCATGAGTCAGCTCTTGAAGGCTTACGCTTTGTTTGAAAAGGACGTTGAGTACGTTGTGATGGATTCCAAGGTGAAAATCGTGGATGAACAAACCGGCCGCATCATGGATGGCAGGCGCTATTCTGATGGCTTGCACCAGGCCCTTGAGGCTAAGGAGGATGTGACCATTGAGGCGGCGACACAGACCTATGCAACAATCACCTTGCAGAACTATTTCAGGATGTACAACAAGCTGTCTGGCATGACAGGCACTGCAGAAACTGAGGCGGGTGAATTCTATGAGATTTACAAGCTGGACGTAACGGTGATCCCGACCAACCGACCCATTGTCCGTGACGATCGGCAAGATTTGGTTTACAAGACCAACAGAGAAAAATACAATGCAGCCATTGATGAGGTGATCACCTTGAGGGATTCCGGTAGGCCGGTGCTTGTAGGTACAACCTCGGTAGAGATTTCTGAGCTCTTTGCTCGGGCCCTTAACATGCGCAAGGTCCCGCACCAGGTTCTCAACGCAAAGCTTCACCAAAAGGAGGCAGACATTGTCGCTGAAGCGGGTCGTCCAGGCACTGTCACCATTGCCACTAACATGGCTGGCCGTGGCACAGATATCAAGCTCACCGATGAGTCAAAGGCTGCAGGTGGTCTAGCTATTGTAGGTACTGAACGCCATGATTCGCGCCGTGTGGATCGTCAGCTCAGAGGTCGTGCAGGGAGACAGGGTGATCCTGGCTCTTCTCAGTTTTTTGTATCACTTGAGGACAAGCTCATGCGCCTCTTTGGCTCTGAGCGCATTGCCAAGATGATGGACCGCATGGGCCATCAAGAGGGCGAGGTCATTCAGCACAAGATGGTGAGCAACTCCATTGAAAGAGCACAAAAGAAGGTTGAAGAAAACAACTTTGGGATGCGTAAGCGACTCCTGGATTATGATGATGTGATGAACTCACAGCGGACAGGTATTTACAAGAAACGCAAGAACGCCCTTTCGGGTGAGCGCCTCAGCTTGGATATCGCGAATATGGCCATGGAGAATGCGGACATGATTGCCAACAAAGCGAGCAGCTACAGCTCAAGCAGCACGCAAGACACAGCTAGCGGCAACCCTGCTTATGCTTCCTACAAGCTCAGCTGTTTCCAGACCTATGGTATGGAGACACCCGTGTCAGAGAAGCATTTTGAGCAGTACAAAACCCCGGAACTCAGTGACGCCACTTTTGATGCTGCCATGGTACATTACCAAGCAAAGAATCAACGTGTGGCAACGCAAGCGCTTCCCGTATTGCAGAATGTAAAGAAGGAACAGGGTGATCAAATCACCAAGATTCTTGTGCCTTTCACTGATGGATCAAAAGGGCTTCAGGTTGCTAGCAATTTGGATCGGGCCATTGAAACAGAAGGTCAGACGCTAATCCAGGATATGGAAAAGGGCGTGGTTCTTTCGATGATTGATGACAACTGGAAGGAGCACTTGAGGAATATGGATGACCTCCGTCAGAATGTGCAGGGCGCCGTCTATGAACAGAAGGACCCCTTGCTTATTTACAAGCATGAATCCTACGATTTGTTCATGGGGATGCTCGATGAAATGAACCAAAGCATCGTGTCTTTCCTTTTCAATGCAGGGCTACCTATAGAAAACCAAGATCCGCAACGGGCAGCGCAAAGCATGCAACGCGCACCTCAGCGCAACATGAAGCAGGAGTACACGACCTCTGGCCCTGGCAATGATGAGGGATCGCAAGACGATCAAAACAACCCGCAATCTGGCCAAGGCAGCCGACGCAGCCGACGCAACAGCCCGGTTCAACGTCAGCATCAGGCACCACAGCAAGCCAGCCCAGCCAGCAGCCAGGCTTCAAGCAGCAAGAAGTACGGCAGAAATGACAAGGTGACCATCACCAACATTGCCACAGGTGAGTCCAAGCAGGTGAAGTTCAAGGTGGCTGAACCTATGCTTGGCAAGGGCTGGACGCTGCTGTAGCACAGAGCGCAACTCATCCGATTTCAAGCTTGCTTGTGCCCGCTGTATTGACTTGATCCTGTTCCCAGGATTCAACAGGGGTTAAAAATTAACAAACAAGTCTTTGTCAGCCGAGTACACCTTCAGTCGCTTGTCAAATGTGGATTTGTTTATTTGTATGATGTCGTTCTCCGTTTTCAATGCGGTTCTTAAGACGTAATTTGTTTTATATAAAACATCATTCATTATCCTTGTTGAGTGAGAATAATCTAAATGGGGTTTATCTATCATTGCAATGAGGTCTTTTGCATAAACCTGTTCTATTGAATCCAGTAAATAGATTAATACGGTCAAATTTAAGGGCTCTAAAACAATTATTTTTTGATTTATATACACCTGACCCTTCTTTAGCACAAGCTTGCCGCTCTGCTTTTTTCTTTTATTTGCCAGCATCACTATAGGGATTAACAAAGAAAGGAGCATGGCAGTGGGGATGATCGACCCAAGCCTCGTTTCTTTTGTGTAAAGGGTTTCATCCGAAATAAGTTTTCCAAAAATTTCATCTGTACTTCTTCTTACTAAAGTCATTTGATCAATGGAAGCGTTTTCTTTAAAGAATCCATAAAAGTGATTCTCGTAGAAGAATAGTTTTACCACATTTGGTATTGCCGCACTATTTAATTTTCTAGTAAATGACGTTCTGCTGTATGATTTAATGTTGTTATTGACTAAGTCAATGACTTGCAAAAGGTCGTCATAGCTGTTACTAATTAGGATGTTATCATCAAAATCCGTGATTTGAAATTCGATTAGCTTGGCTGATGACTGATTTAGTTCACCTAAGTACTCCCATACGCCTTCAACTAAATCAAATTTCCAAACCTCATCAGTGCCCTCATTAACCAATGGGTTAAGTTCATTGGCCATAACTCCTCCTATGACATACAGGTCATCGCCTATGACTTTTACAATCGAATGACGTCTTCCCTTGGGGATAATCTCGCTTTTTGAGAAATTGACCAGTTCCCATTCATTGGTTTCGAAATCAAATCGAGTAATAAAGTTTCTATCAGACCAAAATCCATAACCACCATATTTATAAATGTGATCTTTATAAACAAACACGCCTGCTTGGGTTTGCATTTGATGTTCAAAGGAATTGTCTATTTTAATTAATGCGTGGTTTTTTATCAAGAAGACGCCTCCTCCACTTGGCGATAAAAAGTAACTTTCGTCACCAGTGCTGATGGCTACCAATTCATCCATTTCAATCCCATTGACATTAAAAATCGTGTCCTCTGACATTAATTTGCCTATATCTAAGGTGACAAGTCTATTGCCATACAGGACATGAATTTGACTGAGCCCTTTAGAATAAGCTATCTTAGTGATTCCGTCACTATCAATAGTGAATGATTGAGCAACTGTTGTGAGCGAACATGCAAACAAAAAAAACAATAAAAAAAGTAGTTGTTTCATTTTACAAGTATACGCAAGGGTCTACAATTGTATTAGATTTGTAACACAAAAAGAAAAACAGTGAAAAATGAGTGACTCATTTATCTTGCTTCCTGACCCTCTTGACCCATCCCTTGTGTTAGCCATGGTGTCAGCCTTTGTGGCTGTCATAGCAATTACCCCTTCCATCATCAAGTACGCACTGAAGGTCAATTGGATTGATATGCCTAACGAGCGCAAGCTTCACAAGCGACCCACGCCAAGCATCGGCGGAATGGTGCTGATCCCTTGCATCTTCATTGCTTGGCTTCTGTTTGCAACGCCTGAAAGCATGGATCGCTCGTCTTTTGTTACACTCATGGCTGCCATTATTCTTATGTATGCGATGGGGCTGTATGACGACAGATGGCCCCTGAGTCATCGCATCAAGTTACCCATCCAATTGATTTTAAGCGCTTCATTGATCAATGCCCTGAACATTCTCCCCATTGATTTCAACGGGGCATTAGGTATAAATGTGGTTGACGGCTGGTGGGGGTTTTTGCTGGTCTTGCTCTTTTTTCAGTTCACCATCAATGCAGTGAATTTCATTGACGGCATCAATGGCCTGCTTGGCTCCTACACAGTGGTAACGCTGGGATTTTTAGGCATTGTCTTTTTAGCGCTGGCGGTTAGCCATGCCATGGCATGGCTCCTACTAATCACTGCTTCGGGAACATTGGGTTACTTGTTTTTCAATTTCAAGCGGAAGGCGGAGACCTTCATGGGCGATTCCGGCAGCACTGTGATCGGGTTAATCATCGCAGCAGCTGTAGCCATGTTGCTGTCCCATGGCAGCGAGGTTGGGCGAGTGCCTTCGTTTTACTTTGTGGCTATTTTGTTTTGGTACCCTCTGATAGATTCACTTCAGGTATACTCTAGACGCATACTAAGAGGCCTAAGCCCATTCCAGGCAGACAAACGCCACCTTCACCACTTGGTGCTTAAGCACGTTGTCAACAACCACATCAAGGCTACCTGGTTGATTACATTATTGACACTCACTGCGGCAATCTTATTGTGGACAGTAGCTGCCAGCGCAAGTTGAGGCTTAAATTAGCACACTTCTGCTATGACAACATACCACCACCGTATTCACAAGCGTTTGCTTGACCTTTTTATACTGCTTTGTGCAGCGCCTCTAGCCCTGGTCTTGATCGGTTGTTCAATTGTGGTGATCGCTTTAATTGATGGCATTCCCACGGTCTTCAGTCAGACACGTGTTGGCTTGCACGGCAAGCCTTTCACGATTTATAAGCTGAGAACCATGCGTGACAATGGCTTCAGCCAAAGCCTGCCTACCAGGCTTGGTGGGCTGCTTAGGGCCACACGCTTGGATGAGCTGCCGCAGCTCTTGAACATCTTGAATGGCTCGATGAGCTGGGTTGGTCCCCGGCCAGAGCAGGAGAAATTTGTGACGCCTTTACTGAAGGTCCATCCGGAATTTGCTGCTAGGCATCAGGTGAAGCCCGGCATCACAGGACTGGCTCAGATCCGCATGCCACATGCCACGCAGCGGGACAACATGGACAAACTGCCCTATGACATGGCCTACATTGAGTCTGCCAACCTGTTGACCGATGTGAGCATTTTGTTCAAGACCCTATTTGCTGTCCTTCAGTCCAAGAAGCCGTGACCGCTGCAAAATATTTGCCGCAAACGGCCCTGTCTTTTGATGTAGAAGAATGGTTTCACGCTTCAGTCGTTGAGAAGTACGTGCCACGGTCGACATGGATGGACCAGCCTAGCCGCCTGGAGTCACAGATGGAGACCCTGATGTACATGATGGCATCGATGGACATCAAAGCCACGTTTTTTTGCCTGGGGGTGGTGGCAGAAAGCCATGGAGACATTCTTCGGCAGCTTGTTGCCTCTGGCCATGAGGTGGCCTCCCATGGCGTAAGTCATAAAAGCCTTTACCACCTGAGTAAAAATGACCTTCGCAGGGAGATTGTCGACAGTAAAAAGATGCTAGAGGACTGTGTTGGAACCACGGTGAATGGCTTTCGCGCCCCCAATTTTTCCATCACAGATGTGGCCCTGGATGTGCTGATGGAGGCTGGCTATACTTACGATTCTTCAGTCTTTGATGTGGAATGGCATCCAAACTACGGCCGGTTGAGAAACTTCCCCATGCGCAGCGATGCCCCCTACAAATTGACCGATAGCTTGTGGGAGGTGCCCTTGACTGTCAACCCAGTGATGGGCTTCAAGGTGCCTTGGTCGGGCGGGGCCTATTTGCGCCATTTCCCTTTTGGGACATTCAGGCGTGGCTTGATCAAGCATGCAAAGAAAGGCTATGCTCAGATTTACCTCCATCCCTGGGAGATTGATCAGGGTCAACCCCTCCCCGAAAACATGTCCAAGACGGACAAGCGACGCCACTCTGGTGGCATTGCAAAGGTGCCAAGCCGCTTAGAGATTCTGAGCAAGTCCGTAGCATTTTGTACTATTGATGACGTCTTGAAACAGCACAAACCCACATGAAACAACCAAACACCGCATTTAGCCTGAAAAGTATGGCCATGTTAGTCATCCTTGTTTTCTCTTTGAACGCTAGCGGTCAGGAGTTTTTAAGGAAGAATTTGGCCACTTCAGCCTTGGAGCGCATGGCAGCGCAACAAACGCAAGGCAGCGACCCGATGCAAGCCTTGAATCAGGCCAATCAGGCATCTCAGATGCAATCCAGCCTGCGGCCTTTGCTTCAGCAAATTCGCAACTTGAAGGACTCAATCAATGGCGGCAAGGATTCGCTCACTGCTTTGGATTTACCCTACTTAAGGGAGCGCATTTTCACGGACACGTTGATTTATGGCTCAGAACTCTTTGCCTTCGCAGATTTGGCTGGCAACTCAGGCTTTGCCCCAAACTTGCAACTGCCCACCCCCATCAATTACACCATCGGACCCGGCGATAAGCTGGCCATCAGCATCTACGGTTTCCAAGAGGCGAACCACCAGGTTTCGGTCAACCGCAATGGCCGCATCACCCTGCCTTATGCTGGCGTGATTGCTGTAGGCGGTTTAAGCATCGAGGCGGCAAAGGCCCGGATCAAGCAGGGCTTGGCAAGAAGCGGTTACGCTTCACTCAACAGCGGCAAGTCCAACCTTGAACTGACCCTGGCAGAGGTCAGAAGCATTCAGGTGACCGTCTTGGGCGCAAAACGACCAGGCGCTTACCAGTTGCCTGCGGTGGCCACAGTGATGCATGCCCTGTACCAGTCTGGTGGACCTGCCAACAAGGGCAGTTACCGTGAGGTCGCTTTGATTCGTGATGGCAAGACCATTCAGACGATGGATCTCTACGATTTCTTGACCCATGGCAACCCCGTGGGTGACATCACCATCAAAGATGGCGACGTCATTCACATACCAACCTACGGTCATCGCATCAACCTCAGTGGCCGGTTCAAGAAACCGGGTCTGTTTGAGGTGCTTGATGGCGAGAGCCTTGAGGACATGATGGCTCATGCGGGGGGATTCACGGAGGCAGCGTACACCAAAAAACTGTCTTTGCTTCGCACGAGCGATGAGGCCATTGACATGGTCACCATTGACATGGCGGATGCGTCCACCTTTGCGCTCCAAGGGGGCGATGTGGTCATTGCTGCACCCCTTTTGAAAGAGACCAACCACCGCGTGGTGATTGCGGGCGCAGTGAAGCGGCCGGGCTACTATGGCTGGTTGAGCGGCATGCATGCCAGTGACCTATTGAGTCTGGCTGACGGCCTTCAGGCGGATGCTATCAGTTCTACGGCGGTGCTGTTTCGCCACTTGAAGGATGGCAGCATGAGCTACCAAGATTTTCAACCGGGCAACCCCGATCAGCATTTGGAACTCATGGACAACGACTCCTTGTTTGTGGCGGCGTGGACTGACTTCTCCTCAAAAGACAGCGTAACCATTGCCGGCGCAGTGAACAGCCCTTCAACCCTACCCTACGGCAAGGGCATGACCATTCATGACGCAATCCTATTGGGTGGCGGTTTGTTGGAAGGTGCCAACCTCAGCCAGGTTGAGGTAGCCACACCGGTGATCAGCAACGGGCGTCATACAGGGAATCAGCAGATTAAGCGCATCGCATTGGATCCTGGCATGGCATCTGATGCCGGCAACGCGCCGATTCAGCCGGGGTCAGTCATCAGCATTCCCTTTGACCCCTTATCCATACCTACAGGCCACATCCGCATCACAGGCGCAGCGCAATCGCCGGGTTCTTATGCCCTTCAAAGCCGCATGGAGCCGCTGGCTTCTGTACTGAGACGCAGTGGCGGTGCCGCGCCATGGGGGAATCGTAAGTATGCAATGTTATTTCGCTTGAGTGATCCGATGACAACAGTGAACAGGCAAGTGAAGCAGCGCAAAGACAGCTCCCTCTTGACGAATGACATCATGAGAGATCCAAGCAAAACAACCTTCAATCCCGAAGGCAATAAAGCGCTGGATTTATTTGACACCATGGCGGTAGACATGTCTGATCTGAAAACCCTTGAAGGGACCTATGTGAAACATGGTGACATTTTGCACATTCCGGATTTCAACCCCTACGTGAGCGTTCAAGGGGCAGTGCTCAACAAAAATGCCATCATAGCAAAGCCAGGTAGGCGAGCAGGGTACTACATCCATAACGCTGGTGGTTTGACAGATAATGCGCTTCCCGGGCGGACCTATGTGGTCTACCCCAACGGCAAAGCAGCATCCACACGAAGAATTCTAGGGTTCCACCGTTACCCCATGGTCAGTCCGGGTTGCACCGTGGTGGTTCCGTCAAAGGACCCACTGCAAGGCAAGGGCTGGAGTGCCAGTGAGTGGTCCGCTTTTACAGGCATTCTTACCGCTGTTAGCACAGTATCTCTCACCATCTTAACCTTCTTGAGATGAGCAACAAAGTCGTTCAATGGCTCAACGGCGAGTTGAGCAAGGAAGAAGCAAGTCAGTGGCAGAAAGGGTTCATCCTTCGCTTGCTGTCTAGCCTCAAAAGGCTGGTCATCATGGCGGGTTTTGGCGCCTTGGTAGGTTTAGGGTTGTCTTTGATCCTGCCACAGAAATACCAGGCGGAGTTGATGCTTGCCGTGGATGATGATGACAACTCCGGGTGGGAGTCTTTGCTGGGACAGTTTGGCTTAGATATCGGTGGTTTGAACCCCGGCGGCATTTTTGAAGGGGAATCCCTGGTGCAGCTTTTAGGCACCAAGTACATGACGGACCGGACCTTGTTGACCGAAGTCACAATCAACAATCAAAAGCAGGTGCTGGCTAACCGCCTACTTCCACACACCAAGTGGGGCCACAAATCTGCAACGAAGGATGTGGTGTTCACCACCGACAGGGAAAGCTTCACCCCTTTGCAGGATTCTGTGTTGATGCTTTTGAGCAAGCACATGCGAAGCAAGGTTGTTGCGGCATCGAAGCCCGACAAGAAGCAGAGTTTGATTTGGGTCAAGGCCAGCCACCGAGATAAGCATTTTGCTAAGGCTTTTGTGGAGGAACTGGTGGACAATACCGGCAGGTATTATGTTGAATCCATCACCAAAAAGGCAAGAGCAAACCTGAACATCCTCAAAAAGGAAGCGGACTCTGTGGAGGCGCTGCTTTACAGCAACATGTACCGGAGCGCAGAGGCGGGCGACATCAACGTGAACCCTTTGCATCAACGCCTCAGGGTGGATCAGAATCGCGCTTTGGTGGATCTGAACGTGACGGTGGCCCTGTATGGTGAGATTGTGAAAAATCAAAAACTGGCAGAGATTGGCCTGAGAAAGCAAACCCCTTTGATCCAGGTGATTGAACGGCCTGCGTTCCCTCTGGATCGCAATGGGTTGAATTGGTGGCAATTCATGCTGGTTGGCGCAGCATTTGGCGCAAGCACCGTGCTCTGGCGCGTGCTGCAAATCAAACTTTAAACAGCTGGTCGCGCAATGGACTGGCGAAGCTTCACCCTCTATGTGGCAAAGGCTATTGCAGCCCTGTTGGCCATTGTAACCCATGGACTCATTGCGCAGTTCTTAGGGTTGGCGATGTATGGCCAGTTTTCGCTGTTCATTGGCCTGTCTTTTCTGGCAACACAGCTAGGGGATGCTGGCGCAACCATGGTTGGCGCAAAAGAGGTGTCTGAGGATCCTCAGCAGGCGGGACAGATTCAGCGACTGCGATTTGTTGGCTACGGCATTGCAACCCTGGCCTACCTGACTGCAGCATGGCTGTATGGCATCGACGGTTTATGGATGGGCGCCCTGGCAGTGGTTGCTTTTTTTGGAATCACCGACTGGTCCCTCCGGGGTCAAGGCATGCCCCACAAGGCATCGATTAGGCAGGTGGCGCAAGGGTTGCTTCAGGTGCTTTTACTGACCCTGTTAATCAGCAACAGCTCTATCAGCAGCTCCATCAATCCCCTGTCGCTGGCCATTGCAGGATTTGCTGGTGGCACGTTGCTTTCTACGCTGTTTACGTGGAAAAGCTCCTATGCCCCCTTGAGGCACTTGACCCGAGACAGCCTCAAGCAGTGCAAAAAGACTTACCAGCGACTCAGGTCCGCTCATGCCGGCGTGCTTGTGCTTCATCTGCAATACCAGCTCCCCTTGCTTGCATTGCCTGTGTTGGCTAGTGCGGAAGAGGCTGGGCGTTATGGTGCAGCCTATGTGATTTTTGCGGGGCTGAGTGCTGCCATTGTCATCACACAGGATATTTTTCTTCCCAAGTCAAGCAACGAGCAAACGGGCAAGCAAGGTCAGCCAGCCACGAAAAACAAGCGCCACTACATCGCTTGGCAAATGGCGTCCATTGCATTGCCTGTTGGCGGGCTGTTGCTTATGCCGGTGATCAGCCCCTGGCTTTTTGGTGAAGAATTTGTGATGGACAGAGGTCTTGCCTGGGGCTTTGTTGCATTGACCCTGGCTTATGGCTTGCGTTTTTTAACGATTCAGATGCGCTTGTTCAAGCAACAGTACACGGGTTTTGCGCGGCTCAATGGCTTGAGCTTGCTGTTGCAGGTTGTGGCATGGTCCGCGTTCTTGGTGATGAACATCTCCATCACGGCAACCCTGGCCGTTGCCACCTTGGCTGCGGCAGAAGGGTTGACATGCCTGGTTGCCTTTATGAGGCAAGACCCCAGCAAGCAGTTGCATGTGGCCATGGTGACCCACCAAGGGGATGGGGTTTTGCAGCAGCGATTCAAGGCGTTCACCCATGCCGTCCACGCAAGCAGCAAGGTGGTTTTTGACACCTCTGACCATCCAGCGCCATGGGCAAGGCCCCATGACAATGACCACTTTGAGTTTGGTGCCTACCTCAGCGCCACCAGGCATTTGATGCAGCAAAGCCATGAAGCCGGGCAAAAGGGTCCTTGCCTGCTGGTCAATGACCGCCTATTCTCTAAAAGGTCAACCAGGGGCTGGGCTTGGTTGCTTCGCAACAGGGACAAGGTCCATGGGTCAGCCATTTTTGGTGACATCCATCGAGAAATCAAACTGGCAAAGGCGTTAAACCTCCCTGAGCTGGCCAAGCCCTATGTATCAAGTTGGCTGTTTTATTTCCCGGACGAGAGCGCACTTCAATCCTTCATTGAGGCCTTGGAGCAGGCAATCAGGGAGGATGTCACAAGGCAGGGTCAAGCCCTGAACAGGGATCAAGAAAAACTGCCAATGGACCGGTTCATTGACCATTGGCTGACCGCGACGAAGGGGTCAAGACACCAAGGCCCTAGGGACGAGGAAAGCTTGGCAAGGAAGGCAAGGACCATTTACATGGAGCATGCGATATCCCGGCATTTGACGGCTAAGGGTGTTGAGCTGAAGACCTACCCGGGTTACGCGGGCGTGATGCGTTGGATGGACAGGTTATGCAATCGTTGGTGCTGATGTTAGAGCGTTTCTACAAATGGCTAGCGCCTCTGATCTACCTCCCAAACATCAACCCCTTTGTGAGCATCCTTAAATCGGAGGTCTTTCCATGGGCTTTTGTGTTCAGCCTGCGACCAGGGCTTAAGCTGCCTAAGGCCTACAAGTACTTCTTGATTTACCTGACGGTGTCAGCAGGCATCATGGTGGCACAGGGGAGCGGCCTGCTGATCCCTGCGAGGTCCTTGTTTGCGATTGTGAATGCCAGTTTTATTTTTTTCACGTTGATTCATGTGAACACGAAGGAGTTTGAGTGGCTTGGGAAGGTTTTCGACTGGGTCTTCTTTGCCAACATCACGATTGGCTTGCTGCAGTACAGTTCACTTTTCCCAAGCGTCCTCACCCCCATTGTTCAGGTCTTTTTGGACCGTTTTGCTGACAGCCCTGAGGGTTGGGGTCGGGGTGTGGCTGGCTTGTTTGCTGAGCCATCCTACGCGTCGATTGCATTCCACTATTACTTTGCGTTTTTCATGCTGAGAAAGCGCATCAACCAGAAGTCGGTGCTTGGCATCTCCTTGGTGATTGCCATGGCGATGTACGATATTTTCATCATCCGTTCTGCGACAGGTCTGGTGATGATTAGCATCTATTTCGTTGCACACCAACATTGGAGGGATGTGTGGCGTGGCGCGATTGTGGCAGTTGTCATGGCTTTGGGTGTGCTGTATGTGTCAAAGCGGGTGGTGGAGCTGCCTCGGTCCATCGATTTGACCTACCAGGTGGTCTTTGATCAGCGCTACCAGGATTTTTATGACTTCATCATTTTGGAATCGGGCCACCGAGCCATTGGGGTCTTGGGAGCGTACAACTATGGCTTCAGGTCACCCCTAGGGGCAGGCCTTGGCGCTTGGCCTAATGCGTCGATTACGGCGATGCAGATGATGGGCATTGAAGCTGAGCAGGTGGGCTACTTTGAGGCCTTCTTTGATTCAACTTACGATGGGGTCAGGCCGACATCCTTTGTGGCAGGCTTGATGCTTGAGGGCGGATGGATCGCTGCGGTGCTCTTCTTTGTTGCCTTCTGGCATTACTTGTTCAGAAAGGCACTGTTTCGAGACAGCCACACCCGACCCATCATTTTTCTCTTTTTGTTCAACGTGCTTCTGCTTGGCACGATTGGCGACCCCATTCCCTTCATTTTCCTTGCCTTTGCACAGCGACTGGTAAGGGTTGAACCGGTTTAGCATAATTTAGATGAACAACACAAGACTCACCCTCCGCATGATCACCCTCCCACGATTGAAAGATTGCATCATCCTTTGCCTGGCTATTGCCCCCTTGACGGCGATGGCTCAAAATGCTTGGGTTGGCATGCCCGTGATGGAGAATGCCATCCGGAATTCGCAGCTGTTGGGCTTGACACCAGAAAATGTCAGCCACTGCATCCGACCCATTCACTTGAACCATGCCTTTGAGTGGGAAGCGGGTTTGTATGAGATGACCTATGCCTTGCCCGAAAGCGAGTATGAGCCGATGGGCTATGCAGAGTGGGTAGATGGCAGGGTGGCGATTGCTTTGTTGCCTGGTCACCTCACTGCTCAGTACAATCAGCATCACCCTTATGGCTGGAGTGACGGACCCATGGTCCCTAACAAGGGCATCCAGCTCTTTGGATCCGGGGGCATTTATGCCCGTGTGGGGCCCTTGGAGATCCAGCTGATGCCAGAGGTTGTCTATGGCAGCAATGACAGCTTTGAGCCCCCGCCGGCAAGGGCAAGCAACATTGACAACCCTGAACGCATGGGAACCCTTCCTTTCAATTACCTAGGCAAGGGACAGTCCTATGCCAAGCTCAATTTCAAGCAGGTCGGGTTCGGCATCTCCAATGAAAACCTGTGGTGGGGACCTGGTCAAAAGTCAGCCATCTTGATGAGTAACAATGCGCCGGGTTTCACCCATGGCACCCTGCACACAACCAAACCCTTTGAGACCAAGGTTGGCAGTTTTGAGGTTCAGATGGTGGGTGGGCGTTTGCAGTCTTCAGGGCTTTACCCCTACCCGACAGCCTACGATGACAGTTGGCCGCCAAGGTTGGCACCCATCAAGGTTGACACCAGTTGGGTTGAAACGGAATGGAAGTACCTGAACGGGCTTGTGATCAACTACCAACCTAAGTGGTTGCCAGGGCTGCATGTAGGAATGATCCGGTCGGTGATGTATGGCAGTGACGACTTGGATTCATGGAAGGATTATGTGCAGGCTTTCTTGCCGGTACTCAAGGTCAGCTCAGGTGAGGATGGCGGCGAAAGGAACCAGCTCATGTCGGGGTATTTCCGCTATGTTCTCCCTGAATCTCATGCAGAGGTTTATGCAGAGTACGCCAGGGAAGATGCAGCATGGGACCTGGAGGATTTGTTGACGGAGCCAGAGCACACCCGGGCGTACATGATGGGTTTTAAGAAGTTGCAACCTATTGGCAAGGAGGACCATGAATACCTGGAGGTGATGGCAGAGTTCACGCAGATTCAGCAGGGATTCAGCCTTATTTCACGGGCAAAGGGTTACTCTTTTTACACACATAGCTTGATTGGCGGCTACACCCATCAGGGTCAGGTGCTGGGCGCAGGGATTGGCCCCGGGGGCAGTTTGCAAACGGCAGGGGTCACCTACAGGAATCAGCTTCAGGCCTTGGGCTTTCATTTAGAGCGCTATGTGCACAACAACGACTTGTTTTACACGAGCCTGCCCTACCTCTGGTTGGGTGGAGACCAATACCACTTAGACGCAACCAAGCATTGGGTGGATGTGTCGGGCACGCTCTCTTATTCAGATGCCTATGGCCCTTGGCTCTTTGAGGCCAAACTGCAAGGGGTGCAGACCTACAATTTCAATTGGCGTTATGCCCCGGATGGTGTGCCAGGGGATTTCCGTTTCCCGGGCATGAACATGTTCCACATCAATGCCTCTGTGCGAAGTTTGTACCGGTTCTAGCTTTTTTGTCTTGAGATTGATGTGCCGCTATTTCAGTCAAATGGAATCAGAGTCCAGCATCTCAATTTGAATCAGAGGCAGCTCGGGCACACCTGCCTGAGGATCTTTACCCAATTCGCGGTACACCACGACCCATGGGCTGGGTTTCAACCATTCAGGGATCTTGAAGCCAATCAGGCTTGAGGGCTTTTGTAGTCCGACGTACAGGTGGGGTCCACGGTGCGAGGAGGCTTCAAGCACCTTGCTGACCACGGGCATACCGCGGTATGCCACCAGGATGTAGCCTGGGTTGTCATTGAGGCGTTTAAGCGCTTT
>ENA-OSJC01001358-OSJC01001358.1-marine-metagenome-genome-assembly--contig:-NODE-1358-length-20293-cov-21.996191_pt1 | contig 20293 bp, 14 predicted proteins | sample MGYA00237885_ERZ534234 | MGnify/ENA primary metagenome ERZ534234 (study PRJEB26413, sample SAMN06343907) | marine metagenome | isolation source: coastal waters | place: Atlantic Ocean: West Antarctic... | reverse complement strand
AACCTTTAGACTTAAAAAAATCTTAAAAGTTTAATATAAAAATAATACTTCGTTAGACCTTGCTTTTCTAAAGCAAGCTACATTCGATAACGATAATATATATATATATATATATATATATATGGAAAAGCTAATTCAAGCTCAAGTAGGCATCAAAGAGGTTTAGAAATAGCTGAATTAAAAAAAGAAGATATGCCTATGGTTTAGTTACAGTCAGAATTTAATCTAAATAAGCTATATTCTGGTGTTTCAAAAATTGCTTCGCCACCATCACATTCAAATTTAATAGGTGTAACTAATTCATTACCAAAATTTAAATCAACCGTTAGGATATCATTGTCATATGTATAATTAAGAGGGTTCGGGATATGGTTTCCATCATTTGCCTCGTATGAATTATATAATGAATTACAATCTCCTTCAACACAGTAGTAAGTGTAACGTAGTCCATTTTCATAGAGATACATTATATTTCCCTCTGGAGCACCAGGTATAGTATCAACCCATTTTCCTTCTATTGAATAATATGGCGCAGGAAGGTTTTCTGAATCATTTTCACAACCCATAACAAAAAGAGCAAAGAATAATAGTAATAATAATTTTTTCATAATTTAGTTTTTTTGTTTGTGCAATATTAATACTTTTGTAAATATAAAGTAACTGGTTACCTTTTTGTAACTAACAAAAAGTAGTTACTATGAAGTAACTAAAATATAATTATGAAAAATGAAAAATGTCCTGTTTTAAACTTTACTCAGCAGATTGGAGGCAAATGGAAACTACCTATAATAAACACAATACGAAATCATGGCACATTAAGGTTTGGTAAAATTCATCAAATGGTTGATGGGGTTTCAAGAAAAGTTCTTACTGATCAATTAAAAAGTCTTGAGAGTGCTGGCCTACTTACAAGAAAACAGTATGAGGAAATACCTCCAAGGGTGGAATATTCACTAACCGAAAAGTCAAAAGGGCTATGTGAAGTGTTTCAAGCAATAGAGAAATGGTCTAATTTAGCAGATAAATAAAAACGGTTACACTATAATAGTATAACCGTTTTATTGTTTTAGTAGCGGGAACTAGACTCGAACCAATGACCTAGACCTATCCTTTTTAAAGTGCTTTTTATTTTCCATGGAATTTAATACTACTTTTTAATAATTAAAATATGCATTTTAAATTCAGTATATAATTTAAGGTATAATTCGAAAGAAAAAAACAGTTTAAAAATTCACAAATAGATTGAAATATTTAAATATTAAAATATTAAAAAGAGGAATATAAATTGATATTGGAATGAACTTCTAATGATAAAAATTTACTACCTTTATCAATCAAAGTAAAATATTTAACATTTAATTTATGCACGTTGCAATTGCCGGAAATATTGGCGCAGGTAAAACCACGCTCACAAAACTATTAGCTAAACATTATAACTGGAAGCCTCATTACGAAGCTGTTGACGATAATCCTTATTTAGATGATTTTTATTCAGAAATGGAACGTTGGTCATTTAATCTACAGGTATATTTTTTAAATAGTCGCTTTAGACAAATACTAGAACTTCGTAAGACTGGTAAAAAAATAATTCAGGACAGAACTATTTATGAAGATGCTACTATTTTCGCTCCCAATCTCCACGCAATGGGATTAATGACAAATAGAGATTATAAAAATTATAGCTCTTTATTTGAGTTGATGGAAAAACTAGTAACCCCTCCAGATTTATTAATATACCTTCGAGCAGATATCTCTACGCTAGTGGGACAAATTCATAAAAGAGGAAGAGATTACGAAAATTCAATTAGTATCGACTATCTAAGTCGTCTAAATGAACGTTATGAAGCTTGGATCTCTAAATACTCAAAAGGGAAGCTATTGGTTATAGACGTAGATAATTTAGATTTTGTTGACAACCCAGAAGATTTAGGGTATATCATAGACAGAATTGACGCACAAATAAACGGGCTTTTTTAAAAATAAAATCATATAAATACTAAATGGGATCAATAATATTGATCCCATTTTTTATGAGCAAAAGGATTAAATATCAGTTATTTATAGAATAATACTTTTTTTTTGTAACAAAAATATTATTATCAACGTATAATAGAATGAAACACCATATTAATCTTTAATTTTTTTGATAATTAAATGAGACAGCTTAAAATAACAAAGCAGGTTACCAATAGAGAAACTGCATCATTAGATAAATATTTACAAGAAATTGGTAAAGTAGACTTAATTACTGCCGATGAGGAAGTAGAATTAGCACAGCTTATAAAGGCGGGAGACCAAAGTGCTTTAGAGAAATTAACAAAAGCCAATTTAAGATTTGTTGTATCTGTTGCAAAACAATATCAAAATCAAGGATTAACTTTACCCGATTTAATTAATGAAGGTAATTTAGGATTAATTAAGGCAGCAAAACGTTTTGATGAAACTAGAGGTTTTAAATTTATCTCATATGCTGTATGGTGGATTCGCCAATCTATATTACAGGCATTAGCAGAACAATCTAGAATAGTACGTCTACCCTTAAATAAAATTGGTTCAATAAATAAGATAAATAAAATGTACGCTTTCTTAGAGCAAGAAAACGAACGTCCGCCAAGTGCAGAAGAAATTGCTAAGAAATTAGACATGACTGTAAATGACGTGAAAGAATCAATGAAAAACTCTGGACGTCACGTATCTATGGATGCGCCTTTAATTGAAGGAGAAGATTCTAATTTATATGATGTATTAAATTCTGGAGAATCTCCAAATCCAGATAGAAAATTATTACATGAATCTTTACGAATAGAGATTAATAGAGCTCTAGAAACTTTAACTCCTCGTGAAGCGGATGTAGTAAAATTATACTTCGGTCTTGGGGAACATCAACCAATGACATTAGAAGAAATTGGGGAAACATTCGATTTAACACGTGAGCGTGTTCGTCAGATTAAAGAAAAAGCAATTAGAAGATTAAAGCATACTTCTAGAAGTAAAATTCTAATGACCTATTTAGGTTAAAAACAACTTAAAAAAACTCTCAAATTCAAATTTGAGAGTTTTTTTTTACCAATTATTTTAGACAGAGTAATGTGTTAGTTAAATATTAAAAAGATTAGTAAGTCTAATTTTTTCACATAGATGAATTAATTATCTTTGTAAGAGACTATAACAAAATAACAAACGAATGAGTAACTTAATTGCACCTTCAATTTTAGCAGCAGACTTTGCCAATTTACAAAGAGATATCGAAATGGTAAACAATAGTGAAGCAGACTGGTTTCATATTGATGTAATGGATGGTGTTTTTGTTCCAAATATTTCTTACGGTATGCCCGTTCTAAAAGCTATAAATAAGCATGCTACCAAAACGATTGATGTGCATTTGATGATTGTAAATCCAGATCAATATATTGAAACTTTTGCAAGCTTAGGAGCAAACATATTAACGGTACATCATGAAGCTTGTACCCATTTACATAGAACAATTCAAGCTATAAAAGCTGCTGGGATGAAAGCAGGTGTTGCTTTAAACCCACATACACCAATTGCTGTTTTAGAAGATATAATTACTGATCTAGATTTAGTTTGTATCATGAGTGTAAACCCCGGTTTTGGAGGGCAATCTTTTATAGAAAATACCTATAAAAAAACAGCTCAATTAAAACACTTAATTGAATTTTCTAAATCGGATTGTCTAATAGAAATCGATGGTGGTGTGACCAATAAAAATGCAAATGCATTAATTGAAGCGGGCGCGAATGTTTTAGTCGCTGGAAGCTATGTTTTTGGGGCTGAAAATCCAACAGAGACAATTGCAGATTTAAAAAGTATTATTGGATAATTTATACTCAGTTGTAGACATAGAGACTACAGGAAACGGATACAAGGGGCAAAAAATAACTGAAATTTCTATCTTTATCTTTGACGGAAAAAAAGTGATTGACGAATTTACAACACTAGTAAATCCGGAGTCACCAATACCTACATTTATTACAAATCTGACAGGTATAAATCAATCAATGGTTAGAAATCAGCCAAAATTTTATGAGATTGCCAAAAAAGTAGAAGAAATTACTAAAGACACCATTTTTGTAGCCCATAATGTAAACTTCGATTACAATATAATCCAAGCAGAATTTAAAAGTTTAGGTTTTAATTTTAAAAGAAAAAAACTTTGTACTGTTCGTTTATCTAGAAAAATAATACCAGGTCTAAATTCATATAGTTTAGGTAATATTTGTGCAGACGAAGGGATTCATATTTCAGCAAGGCACAGAGCTAGAGGTGATGTAGAGGCTACTGTAGAGTTATTTAGAAGATTAATTAAAAGAGATGATAATTTTACTATTAATTCTTTTTTGAATCCTAAATCTAGACAAGCTACACTTCCACCACTTTTAGATAAATCCACCGTAGATAATTTGCCCGAGAGACATGGTGTTTACTATTTTAAAAATGAAGAAAAAGAAGTTATTTATGTTGGAAAGGCAAACAATATAAAACAACGTGTTATTAGTCATTTTTATGACAAAAAAAAGAAGGAAATTTCAATGTGTTTAGAAACAGCTGATATTTCTTATACAGAAACTGGAAGTGAAATATTAGCTCTTTTACATGAGTCGTCAGAAATAAAGCAATTATATCCAAAATTTAATAGAGCGCAAAGAAGAGCTGGGGAGGCTGTTGGTTTGTTTTCTTATGAAGATCAAAAAGGAATTATTCATTTAGCTTATAATAGACTTAAACTAGCTCCTAATGCAATAATAAAGTATTACTCTGTTGCAGAATGTAGAAATCATTTAGAACTTCTGTGTAAAAATTATGAATTATGTCCAAAATATTGTCATCTACAAACAAACGTTTCGAGTTGCTTCCATTATCAACTTAAAGATTGCAGAGGGATTTGTTGTGACAAAGAAAGTATTGAGAGTTACAATATTCGCGTAAAAAAGGCCATAGTATCTGTCGGGATAGGAGCAAATAATTTGGTGATTAAAGAAAATGGGAGAAATGAAGGTGAAATTGGTTTTGCTTTAATTTTAAATGGAATTTATCAGGGGTTTGGGTATTTAGATAAAAAACAAGCAGAACAGTTATTACAACCTGAAGATTACCAGTTTTTTGTTCAACCCCAAAAAGACAATAGAGATGTACAAAGAATTATTTCTTCCTACATAAGAAAAAAGGAAAAACTAAATGAAATTTTAGATGGAGAAATCAGCATATAAAATAAATATTATTGGGGCAGGCGTTAGTGGATTGATTGCAGCTAAAGTTTTAGAAAGCAATGGTTACAAACCAACAATTATTGAAGCATCCTCATGTGTAGGTGGACGTGTAAAATCAGATATTGTAAATAATTACATTTTAGATCATGGTTTTCAAATTCTATTAACTTCATACCCTGCAGCAAAAAAATACTTAAATTTTAAAACTCTTAGTTTACAAAAATTTAAACCAGGTGCTACCATTTTTAAAAATGGAAAAACTCAAACTATCGGAGACCCTTTACGTTCTTTTTCTTTATTATTACCGACCTTATTTTCCTCTATTGGAACATTTTCGGATAAAATTAAAATATTAAAACTAACTTTTTTTCTAAAGAAAAAATCGATAGACGCAATTTTTAAAACAGAAGAAAAATCAACTTTAAGGTATTTAGAAAATTTTGGTTTTTCTAAATATTTTATTAATGATTTCTTTAAACCTTTCTTTGGTGGCATATTCTTAGAGCCCAATTTAGAGACTTCAAGTAGAATGTTTGAATTTATATTTAAGATGTTTAGTCAAGGCCTTGCCGTGCTTCCAAAATCTGGAATTCAAGCAATATCAAATCAATTAAAAGATAACTTAAAAACCACAAAAATTATTTTAAATACTCCTGTAAAAGAAGTGAAGAATAATATTATTATTTTAAAGGATGGGTCAGAAATAGAAAGTAATTTTTCAATTATTGCTACAGAAGCTAGCCATTTAGTTAGCAATTTAAAAAATCAAGAAAGTAATTGGAAAAGTTGTGATACTTTATATTTTGAAGCTCCATGTAAAGAAATAAAAAAACCATTAATAGGATTAATTGCTGATGAAAAATCATTAATTAATAATATATTTTACCATAATTCAATAGCCACTTCAACAAAAGGAAAAAACGAATTACTCTCCGTTACTATAGTGAAAAATCATGATTTTCCTGAGGAAGAGCTAATTAAAAAAGTTACTAATGAATTGAATTCTTTATGTAATATTTCAAATATAACATTCATTAAAAGATATCAAATAAATAAAGCTCTACCCAAATTAAATAATCTACAATACCAAATTTCAAGTACAGAAACAAAACTTACTTCTTCTATATTTTTAGCAGGTGATCAACTTTTAAACGGCTCACTAAATGCAGCAATGATTTCTGGAGAAAGAGCTGCAATGGGGGTTATAGGTACTATACAAGATGGCTTGATTGTAGATGAATTAAATTCTTAATATAAATCGTCATCACATAAGATTTAATTTAGCATTTCAATTGTTGCTACTGTTCTAAAGCCAACGTGGTCTGATCCTGAGTCAAAAGTTGTTCCCATGCGAGCAGAAATTCTATAACTTGCACAATAAGATTCATGACACAAAAAAGAACCTCCTTTAATCACATATTCTTTTTGATAAGGATTATTTGGATTGAAAGCTATTTTAGCGCCTGTTGGATTAATTATGCTCTTAGATAAATCTAGTTCTGAGTAATATTTAACATTAAACAAGTCGCTTGTTAACTCCCACACATTACCTAACATATCATAAATGTTATTACTGTTTGGGTCATACGATTTTACAGGAGCTATGAATTCAAAGCCATCAACACTTTCATTTTTTACAGGGAAAATACCTTGCCAGGTATTTGCATTTTTGGTTAACGTTTCAAAATCGTTCCCCCAAGTAAATATATTATTTGTTGAAGCACCTTGAGCAGCTGCCTCCCACTCTGCCTCTGTTGGTAAACGCCTATTTGCCCATTTGCAATAAGCCAAGGCATCTTCATGTGCAATATGAACTACAGGAAAATTCTCTTTTTCTTCAATTGAAGAATTTGGCCCTTCTGGATGTTTCCAATTAGCACCAATTTTCCATGTCCACCATTGGTGATAATTATTCATATTTACAACCGCATTCACGTTTTTATTAAATATTAAACTACCAGGTTGTAAAATAGAATCGTGGGGTTTTGGTGTATCTGGAGGCAACTGTTTTTTAAGTATTTCCCAATCAATTTTTCTTTCAGCAATAGTCTTATAATTAGTAGCTTTAGTAAACTCTTTAAATTGTTTATTGGTCACCTCTGTAATATCTATAAAAAAACCGTCAACAGTAACCACGTGTGCCGGTTTTTCTCTTGGCATAGCGTATTTATCTGTTTCTTTAGCTCCTTGTAAAAATGTTTTGTTTTCTACCCAAGCCATACCTTCAGGAACTTTTATAGTATTTGTTTTGCTTTTAAATTTATTACAAGCGCTAAACGCGAATAAAAAAAATGTGAACACTGTAAATATTTGAATATTTTTTTTAATCATTTTTAATTTTTTGATGATAAGTTAATAGCTTTATATGCTGGAGTTGGTTTAAAATCTGAATCGTAAATTGAGTGAAATGTTCCATCTTTCCCTTTTCTTGTTCGAACAGCCATATCCCAAAAATTCAATGTTACTACCCCAGATTTGATTTTCTCTCTTAATATATTTACGATTTTTGCATAGATTTCGGCTTGTTTTTGATATTCTTCTGATAATTTATTATTGTCTTTAACAAAGTAGTCTAGTTCAGTAATATGGAATTCTAAGTTATTTTTATGAGCCCAGTCTATCAAGTCAGAAAGCTTTCTTAGTTCTTGATCTGTGTTTTCTAAAATAGCTTTAGTCGAAGCATTCGGTCCAATATGAGCTTGCCAACCAATACCATCAACCCGGTACCCTTTAGAACGAATATAAAGTATGGTTTCCTTGACTTTATCCCACATGAGACTTTCCATACCTGCATTATGATTGTAAACTAACTTGATATTGGTAGCGTATTTTGTTGCAATTTCAAAAGCTTTTAATATGTATAGTGGAAATCCATTATCATCTAATCCTATTTTTAGCCAAGGGTTCTCCCATTTATTACTACCTTTTTTTGGTCCAAACCACTTTCCGTTTGGAAGTATGGTTTCATTTACCACATCCATCCATTTAACTGTAGGTTCTTTATTGAATTTTTCGGCAAATGCAGTTGTAAATTCAATCATATTTGTTTCCAATTCTTCAATAGTTCTTTGGTCTTCTTTTGCCCATTTCGATGCCTGAGGAGAGATCGGTCCATGCAAACGTACTTGTAAATTGTGTTTTTTAGAAAAAGTTATAAAATCATCTATTTGTTGCCAATTCCAAACAGTTGGCTTTGGGTGAACTCTTGACTGTTTTGCTGCATTTGCAGGCGTTAAATAGTTAAAGTCTTTTAAAAAAAGTTTTTCTTTAATCGTGTTTAACTCTCTGTAATTTAAAGTAGCACCGACAATTAAATTAGAAGAATCCTTAGATTGGGTGAAAGCATTAAAATTTAGCAGATAAAAAAATAAAAAAAGATTTATGAATAATTTCATTCCTTAATTTTAAAATAGCTCTAGTTATTATTTAATTCACTCATCTTCCTCTTTTCTAATTTATTAATCTGAGTAATTTCAATCTTTGAAAATATTTTTAAAAGCTTATTTCTAGTCTTTATAAATGTAGCTTTATAAATCTCTCTCTTAGTTGCTTTCGGAAGGTTTTTACCTTTAGTTTGAGCTGCATTATGAGCGTATTTTTCAGATAAAGTTTCCAGTAAAAACTGACCTTTAGTATTGGTTAAACTCATCGTATTAATTACGAATTCTGAAATAACCTGAGCACGTTTATGAGTGTTATTATTTTTAACTTTATCGAGATTTTTAATCTTTTCTCCGGCAGTTTTAAAGGCAGCTACTTGGTCTTTAAAATAACGTATCGCTAACATTTGATGAGTAATTTTTATCTGCTTATATTTTTCATTATCGATTTTATTTTCAGTTTCTAAAGGATCATTTTTATAATCATACAATTCCTCTGCATGAATATCTTCCTTAAAAATAGGTACTGTACTTTTTTTCTTATTGATCCACACCGTATATCTATATTCTTTAGTTCTAAAACTATACCCCATTTTATTTTTTCTTGGGTATTGACTAACTGCATATGTTTTTGAGGTATTCACTTCTCCTTTTATTTGTGCTTTTAAACTTACACCATCTAAATTTTTTGGAATTCCTATGTTTGCTAAATCACTTAATGTTGGAAATAAATCTACAAACTCAGTTGGAGAATTTATTTTATATCCTTTATTAATTCTTGGGTCATAAATAATTAAAGGAGAACGAGTTGCCTGCTCAAAATTAGAATGTTTATTCCACAAACTATGATCCCCAAGATGATAACCATGGTCTCCCCAAATAACTATGATAGTGTTTTTATCTAAATCTTTTTGTTTTAATTTATCAATGATTTTACCTATTTGCGCATCAATATAACTGGTGGCTGCATAATAGCCATGAATCAGTTTCTTTTGAAGTTCTTTATCTAGCTCTAATAAACCATCATTATTTAATTTATAAGTAATTTCAGGTGTTATATATTTCTGCATTTCACCTGCCTTGTGATAGGAAACATCAATAGAGTTTTTAGATTTTTTTTGATAAGCAGCCAACTTAATTTTACTTTCATCATACAGCTGCCAATACTTTCTTGGAGCAACGAAAGGCAAATGAGGACGTTTAAAACCTACTGCCAGGAAAAATGGTTTTGAAGTGTTCATTGTATCTAATAACTGAATACTCCTATTTGCAATTGCGCCATCAACATAAGCTTCATCAGGTACATCTGCCATTTCATATGGTGGCTTAAAGCGATCCGTAATGTATTTATAAATTTTATTTTTTTGTATATTTTTTGCTAATGCACTATTATTAAGACCTCTTATAGTCTTTAAATTTTCTTTATTTTGATAAAAACCTAATGCGGGTTTATTATATCCTTTTGGATATTCAAGCTCATTTTCTTTAATAGAAGGAACGCTCCAAGAGGGCTTATCTCTTTGATTATCAACACATCTTGGATCATAAATTTTACCCACACCAATAGTTTCATAACCACTTTGCTTAAAATATTGTGGAATTGTTAAAATAGTTGGATTTACATCTCGCATCTTAGTTTTAAGATCCCAAACCTTTGTGTAATCAGGCCTTTTACCCGAAAGTAAACTTGCTCTAGATGGCCCACAAATTGCCTGTTGAGTATGATTATTTAAAAAAGTTGTTCCATTCTTAGCAATGGCATCAATATTTGGAGTGACAGCAAAAGAATCTCCGTAAATTCCTAAGGTCGGTTTTAAATCGTCAATCGCAATGAATAGGATATTTGGGTTTGATTGATCTTGTGCTTGAATATTAATGATACTTAAGAATATTAAAAAAATAAATGAATGTTTTTTCATAGTTGAAATTAGTTTAATCCTTCTAAAAATCCTGTGTGCCTTATTTTATTTGAAAAAGCATAATTCAATTAATTAATTAATTAATTCATTTGTATTAATTTCTGATTGTGGAATTGGCAAAGTCATTGTCCCTATTGGATCTGTACTTAAAAGAATATCAACTAAAGGTTTAAAACCAGGGTTTACGTTAGTATTATGTACTAAAATAGTTTTATTTAGAAAATAATCAAATCCCCGTCTTCTACCATTATGAGAGTCTTCACCTTCACCAATTAATTCAAAACGATATTCATTCATTATAGCGTCTCTAAACTCTTCTTTCGAACCTAAAAAACCAACTTGCGGGGTCATACCAACCCTATTTAAAACTTCTGTAACATAGCCTAACTGTTGGCCGTTTTGTAATTCGTTAGAGATTTCAGCTAACATAAGTAGTAAATCAGCATATCTGTAAACAACTATATTTTGGCTATTGAATTGGTTGGTATGCGTCTTATCTTTTTCAGCAAACTTAAATAAGAAAGGGTGACTTGCTCTTACATTTAAACGACTTGTAACCGCTGGATATGTGCGTAGACGATTTCCATTCCTTGCAGCTGTGTAATCATATAAGTAAGTAGCATCAATTCTAGGATCATTTGGATACATATCTCTATGAATTTCAAAAACATCTGCATGAACCCTAAGCAATCCGTAAGCTTGAGCCGCTTTATAGCCGTTTGGTGTGAAATTTCTTCCCATTTGAGAGTTACTGGCAGCTTGACTAATTTGTAATTCAAAAATAGACTCTGAATTATTTTCATTAGAATCTGTAAATATGCTGCTATAATCAGTAACTAAAGAATATTTACCGTAAACTTTAATAGCTTGATCGTATGCCATTTGCCAATAATCCGTTTCTGTTAAAGACCCTTCTCTTAAATCAGGATTGGTAGCTAATGTCATATACAATTTTGCTAATAACATATTCGCAGCATATTGTTTTGGATAGCCGATACCTCTTGAACCATTTATTAAACTAGCGGCCATTTTAGCATCACTAATAACTTGAGCATATATTTCCTTTGTTGTAGATTTTGCTTTATTTAGATTGTTTTGATCCGGAAGCTCGGTCCATAAAGGAATGTCTTTAAAAAGTCGAGTTAAATCAAAATATGCCCATGCGCGAACAAAATATGCTTGTCCAGCTATATCGCTAAAAAGTAATTCATCATTTGTTGTTGGGTCTTCAACTACTGTAATATTTCCAATAGCTGCATTTGTTTGTGCAATAGCCCTATACAAACCTCTCCAAAACCGTTCTGAATCTTGATCTTGAGTTGGTTTCAAGGCCATTAGACTACTATTGTGAGGATTGTTGACACTATTTCCTTGTCTGTGAGTTATAAAAAGTCCTGAAAAACCATTGTTAATCCAATAGCGTCTCTCCATTGAATCATACGTTGTTAGTTTTTCGTAAATACCATCTAAAGCAGCGATTGCACTTTCTGGAGTATCATAAAGTGTCTCATCTAGAAATATTGGTTCTTCATCTAAGTTACATGAACTAGATAAAAAACCAAAAATCAATACTAAAATAAATTTTAAATTTTTCATGTGTGTCTGTTTTATTTTTTACTTTTTGTCTAATAATTCAATTGTACTTAGAAATTAATATTTAACCCTAATAAAATAGTTTTAGCATTTGGTGCGCCGTTCCAATCTACTCCGTTTTTAAGGCCATTATTCAAGAAGCTTGAAACTTCTGGATTATAACCACTATAATCTGTCCAAGTGAATAAATTTTGTCCAGCGATATATACATTAAGACGTTCTATTAATGAGCTGTTTTCTACAGGAACATCAAAACCTACAGTCACATTGTTTAATCTTAAATAACTACCATCTTCAATAATACGGTCTGACATTGCTATTGATTGATTAGGAATTGCCTTATAACCTAATCTAGGGTATAAGTTTGTTTGAGCATCTGGCCTCCATGCATTGTTGTATGCATTAGGACTAATATTAGTACCTAATCCTTCAGCATTATTAAGTTTAATTAAATTTCCGTTCGCAATATCATTTCCATAAACTCCATTGAAAAGGAAGTTTGCAGTAAAACGTTTCAATTTAAAGTTTACATTAAACCCATAAACAAAATCAGGGTTTGGATTTCCTATAAAGGTTTTATCTAAAATATCGATAATACCATCTTCATTTTGATCTACAAATCTTACATCTCCTGGCACAGCGCCAGCAACTAGATCAGTGTCTTCTGTTTGATAGATTCCATTAGTTTCTAAACCATAAAAAAGACTGGATTCTTCCCCTTCAACAAATACATTAGCAGGTGTTCTAAAATACACACCTTGACTGATTTGACTACCTAAATAAAATGAGCGCTGTTGCGCAACTCCATCAATATAAAAATCCTTTAGAGGGATACCTAGAGATTCTATCTTTGTTTTATTAAATGCAATATTTCCACCAATATTAATTTGAAAATCCTCAGTGGAAACAGCAGCAATATTCAAAGCAATTTCTAATCCTTTATTTGAAATTGTCCCTCTATTTACAAGAATATTACTAAATCCTGAGGAAGTTGGAATTGGAGCGCTTTGTAATAAATCTTTAGTTGTTTTGTCATAAAGATCAAGGCTACCAGAAATTCTAGTGTTTTTACTTTCAAAATCAAGCCCTAAATTTACTTGTTCAGTTGTTTCCCATGTTAATTGAGGGTTTGCAATATTATTAAGTGTCATAACCACACTAGATCCATTTCCTGGAGTTCCATATAGTTGACCATTTATACCATAATCTGATAAAGTACCATATGCCCTAATACCATGGTTTCCTATTTGCCCCCAACCTGCTCTTAATTTTAAATCTTCAAAAATATTTAGATTCTTAAAAAAACGCTCTTTATCAAGTCTCCAAGCAAGTGCAAATGACGGAAAGAAACCATATCTATTTTCTTTTGAGAATTTAGAAACACCATCTCTACGAAAAGATGCTGTAAGTATGTACTTGTTATTGAAAGTGTAGTTTAAACGACCCAATAAAGAAAATATTTGTTGATCAGCTTTTAAATATCGTAATGGCTGGGTAACTAGCGAAGCCAAAAAAGGTTGCTGAATTGTAAGCTCAGTGGTAACAAAATCTTCTACTGCATAAATACTTCTCTCTACATTTCTTACATCATAAGTTACGCCTGCGACAGCATTTATTCTGTGTTTTCTATTAAATGTTCTATTAAACCTTAAAAAGTTATTTATTTGATATGATGTGGTGTTTAAGGTAGATATTTGCAATGCTCCATTACCATTAGCACCTTGAAATGTTGTTAACCCATAAAAACGTCTTCTATCCTTACTTCTAACATTACCACCTGCTTTTATTTGATATTTTAGTCCTCTTATAGGTAGTTTATAAGTCAGTCCTAAAGATGCGATGTAACGCTTTTCTTTCGATACATCTTCAAAATCATTTACCCAAGAATAAGGGTTTCCAACCTCTAAATCTTCTCCAAAATCTTGAACTTCTCCAGTAACTATAGGTCTAAATAAAATAGCATTTCTAACAAAACTTTGTTGGGCCCCAATTAAATCTCCAGATTCCGCAAAGTTTGTATTATTAAAAGAAGCGCTAATTCTAGCTTTTAACTTTAATTTATTTGTAAGGTCTTGATTTAAATTAATTCTGAGATCACTACTTTTAAGGCTTGAATTACTTACAATACCTTCTTGATCGTCAAATCCTGCTGAAATATAATAATTACCATTATCACTACCTCCAGAGGCTGAAAAACCTGCTTTTCTACTAAATCCTTGTCGGTATAAATCATCTTGCCAATTTAAAATTTGAGCGGGTTCGTTTGATAAATTTGGATTACCTGCAGAATCATAGGTAATTCCAAATATTTGAGAACCGTCTATTTGGTATCTGGGATTAAGACCCTCAAGTAAGGACATTTCATTTTGATAATTAGCATAGCCATTACCGTCCAAAACATCATATTTTTTATCCATAGTTCTTATAGAGGTTGTCATGAAGGAATTAATTTTCACTTTCCCTTTAACACCTTGTTTAGTCGTTATTAAAACGACTCCATTAGCTCCTCTAGACCCATAAATAGCCGTTGCAGATGCATCTTTTAAAACCTGTATGCTTTCAATATCGCGGGGATTTATACCATTCAATCCATTTTGAGCTTCTTGCCCTGAATTACCAACACCACCAGCTTCTGCTACATCTTCTCCGGCTGATGAGATAATGATACCATCAATGACATAAAGAGGCTCATTATTTCCACGTAAGCTATTGGTTCCTCTGATTTTTACACTAACACCAGATCCAGGAGCACCTGCATTTTGAGTTACTTGAACACCAGCAGCTCTACCTTGTAATAGTTGATCTATGGTACCTGATTGATTTGCTACATTGTCTTTAACTTTCAAAGATGTTAATGCTCCCGTAACATCTTTTTTAAGCACGGTTCCATAACCCACCACAATAACTTCATCTAATTGTGTTTGGTCTGAAATCATTATTAAATTAACATTTGCAGTGTTAGAAACGTTTACCTCTTGGGTTGTATATCCTAGATAAGAAAATACTAAAATTTTAGTTCGATTGGTAGGTACTTTAATACTGAAATTACCATCAAAATCTGTGGTGGTCCCTAAGCTTTTAGAGTTTTTAATTAGAATGGTAACTATTGGCAAGGGCAATCCTGTTTCGTCTTTTACAGTTCCTGTTATGGTTTTAGATTGTGAAAAGACCATCGTGGGTAAAAAAACTAATAAGAAAAATATTTTTTTCATAATTTTTAATTTTTAATTTTTAATTTTGTTTTCGCCAAATTACTTAGGGCTGCGCCTAGGTCATCGACCACAATAAAGAGTAAATTTTTCTTTATTGATCAGTTATTCTTGATTATTTAAAAATAATTCATCTACAGTTCAATTCTATTATTAATTGTTAAAATAGCCTTTTTTAAATCTTTACTATTTGAGGAAGAACCTGTCATAATAGTAAATTTACCTGGTTCTAAGCAGTAGACCATATTAATATCATAAAATGCTAAACTTTCTGCGTTTAATGAAAAAGTTACCTTTTTTGTCTCTCCTGCTTTAAGTGCCACTCGTTTATACCCCTTTAATTCTTTCACAGCTCTTGTAGCACTGCTTACATTATCTCTAATATAAAGTTGAGCAATTTCTTCTCCATCAACATCGCCAGTGTTAGTTATTTCAACAGTAACTGTAATTTCATTTTTTTTATTTAAAGTATTATTTGACAATGAAGGCACACTATATTTATAGTTAGTGTAGCTTAAACCATAGCCAAAAGGATATAATGGAGTTTTTTTCTCATCAGCATATTTATGAAAATAAGTAGAGGGTTTGTGATTGTAAATCATTCGTAACTGTCCAACACTCCTTGCAACAGTTAATGGTAATTTTCCACTTGGATTCACCTCTCCGAATAAAACTTCTGCAACTGCTTGGCCTCCTAAATTTCCTGGCTCCCAAGCTTCTAGAATAGCAGAGATGTTATTTTGAAGCCAAGGCTCAGAAATTGGTTTTCCATTTACCAAAACAATAATGACTGGTGTCCCTGTTTTTTTAATTGCTTTCACTAAATCTAATTGCCTTCCAAATAAATTTAAAGACGCTCTAGCCATATTTTCACCAGCCGTTTTATCTTTCCATTTGTAGCGCATAGAATTATCTCCTACAACAACAATTGCATAGTCAGCATTTCTTGCTTTTTTTGCAGCTTCTTTAATTTTAGAACCTTGAATATTTCTAATATTTTCTCCAGAATTAAAAAAGTTTACAGCATAGCCTTTGTTTTCACCTAAAGTTTTAATTCCTTCATAAATAGTAGTCACATTTTCATCTGGTTGAACTGCATGCCAATCACCTAAAATAGATTGGTTATTTGCATTGGGACCTGTTACGAATATTTTCTTTTTTGAAGTCGTTTTTTGTAAAGGTAATATTCCATTGTTTTTAAGTAATACAATCCCTTTTCTTGCAGATTCTAAAGCGGTAGCTTTATGTTCTTCTGTAAAAAGTAATTCTTTCTTTTTCTCTAAATCCACAAATCGATTTTCAAATAACCCTAATTTAAACTTCGCTTTTAAAATTTTACGGCAAGCATCATTGACACGATTTATTGAAAGTTTACCTTCTTTTACCGAAGCAATAATGGCATCTGTAAATTTTGGTCCATGCATGTGCATGTCCATTCCAGCATCAACAGACAAAAATGAGGCTTCTTTCATGTCTTTTGCGGTATGATGTAATGTGTTAATACGTTCAATATCTAACCAATCACTTACGTAAAACCCTTTAAAATTGAATTCATTCCTTAATATATCTGTCATTAACCATTTGTTCATATGACAAGGAACTCCATTGAGCTCATTATGTGCAGCCATAATAGAATATACACCAGCATCAATAGCTTTTTTATACGGTGGCAAATGTACTTCTCTTAAAGTCCTAAGAGATATATCTGCAGGAGCTGCATTTAATCCATTGATTGATTCACCTCCACCAAGAAGATGTTTTGCACATGCAATTACTTTTTGAGTTCCTGTAAAATCACCTTGCTGAAATCCTTTAATCATAGCAGCTCCCATATTACCAACCATAAAAGGATCTTCTCCAAATGTTTCTCCAACTCTTCCCCATCTAGGATCGCGTAATACATCAATATTTGGAGTGAACGTCCAATGACTTCCGGTAGCTCGCATTTCCTTGGCCGTTTGTTTCCCTACGGAATACAAAAAATCATCATCCCAAGTGGATGCTAATCCAATTGGTGATGGATATACCGTCGTACCAGATACCAAAGCATTACCATGTATGGCATCAATCCCAATTAGAATTGGAATTTTAAGTGGTGATTTTAAAGCTAATTCTTGTAAGTAATTTGCTTCTTTAGCTGTTAATACATGTAAAAATGAACCTATCTTTCCTTCTTCGCACATTTTTGAAACACCATTTATCGAAAGTGTTTTATAAAAGCCTTGTGCATCATTATTTTCTTTATCGTCGTTAGGATTACCTCGTTTCATATGCTCCAATCCAACAAATTGGTTCATTTGATATACTTTGTCTTCTAAAGTCATTCTACTCATTAAATCAGCTACACGAGCTACTACCGACTTAGAGGGGTCTAAATATATAAGATCGTCATCCTTAGTTGTTTTAAAAGAAACAAGTAGCATTAGTAGGGCACTTAAAACGATTATTTTTACTGTGTTTGTTTGTGGGTGCTTTTCTCTTAGAATTCTCATTTAATTGTTTTATTATTTTGTTAAATATTATTTTTGCTATCAAAAGACATTACAATATTTCTATTGTTTTAAAAATTTAAAGTGATATTGATTTAGGAGATTGTCCTGAGTTGGGGTCAGACCAGTTGGATTCATTAAAAAAATCATCATCACCCCATTGCCTGTACAATAATAATCTTGAGCGAATAAAAAATTGTTAATTAAAAAAAACAGAAAAAATGTAAAATTTTTAATTGTGATTATCACTTTTTATTTGAGTTTACTAATAAAATTAAACAATACTAAATACTTCAAGATTCTGATATATTACTCGTTGTATTAGAACTCATAACGCTTTTTATATTGTTATCTTTAAAGGCTTTTTTTATCCTCAATTTCAGCCGTCTATTAATTTTATTAAATATTTTTTGATCTTCGTATCTACCAAGCATATAGTCTATTTTTTAGTTGATTCTAAACCCCCAAAGTCAGTATCGGAAATTCTTCTCAATTCAGTCAATGACATATTATTGCCGTAACCTTTCTTTAAACGGTATAATTCAATTTTCAAACTATCAACGAGTTCAGCATGAGTATCAGAATTTATTAGATTATTCATCTCTGACGGATCATTTTGTAGATCATAAAATTCCCAAACATCAACATCATAATAAAAGTGAATTAACTTATAGCGTTGGTTTCTAATTCCGTAATGTGGTTGGACGCGATGATAGTATGGAAATTCGTAGTAATGATAATACATAGATTGTCGCCAATCTTGAGGGGTTTTCCCTTTAAGATTAGAAAAAAAACTATTGCCTTGGACCGCTTCAGGAACAGGAATACCTGCCATTTCTAATAAAGTTGGGGCAAAATCGATATTTGTAATAATATCATCTACAATAATCCCTGGTTTTATTTTTCCTGGATAACGAATAATAAATGGCATACGCAATGCTTCTTCGTACATGAAACGCTTATCAAAGAATCCATGCTCTCCTAGAAAAAATCCCTGATCTGAAGCATAGACAACGATGGTGTTTTCTTCTAGTCCATTTTCTTTTAAATACTCCAATACTCGCCCAATATTATCATCTACAGATTTTATAGTTGCCAAATAATCTTTAATGTACTTCTGGTATTTCCACTTACGAATTTCTTCATTAGATAAATTCTCTGAAGGAACTACTGTTTCACCAGGTTTAACACCAAATCGCAGCCATTTTCGTCGTTCTTTCTTAGAAAGAGAATCTGGTGGCGTCATTTTCATGTCCTTTCTAGAGAAATAATCCATAGTCATTTCGGTGTCCCCTGCAGTTAATTCTCTTCCCTTATAAGTATCATTAAAGGTCGCTGGATATGGCATTTCTATATCTTCCCACAAGTCTTTATATTTAGTGTCTGGAGACCATTCACGATGTGGGGCTTTAAATTGTAATAACAGACAAAAAGGCTCTTTTTCTTCTCTACCATTGAGCCAGTCTAAAGCAAAATCAGTAGTTAAGTTTGTTGCATACCCTTTTTCTTTAATTTTTTTACCATTATCGTTATATACAGGATTCCAATATAAGCCTTGTTGCCCTTGGGATATGTGATATTTATAATAGTCAAAACCAACAGGCTCTGATGCTAAATGCCATTTACCAACCAAAGCTGTTTGATAACCTGCCTCTTTTAATGCCTGTGGGTATGTCCATTGTTTACTGTCAAAAATCCCTCCTTTATAATTTTTATAGTATTTATTTATGTGGCTGTATTTTCCTGTGAGTATTGCCGCTCTACTAGGGCCACAAATTGCATTAGTGCATAAGGTATTAGTTAATAAAGCTCCTTCATTTGCTATACGATCTATATTGGGTGTCCTTGCAAGGTCATTATAAATACCGCCATAAGCAGATATGGCATTTGTTGCATGATCATCGGAAAAGATGAATATGATGTTGGGTTTGGGTTGATTTTGACCAAAACACTTAATAGCTATTACACAAAAAAAAATAACGAATAGTTTGTTGAAATAATACAAAAAGTTAATTTTTAAGAAGTTAAAAAGCTGATAAAATATTTTATCAGCTTTTGTAATGTTTTTAATTATTGTTTAATGATCTTTCTAGTGAACACCGTTCCATTATCAACTTTAATAAAATGAATACCAGATGATAGTTCTGAAACATCAATTTGATTGGTGTTTAAAACTTCTTTTTCTAAAGCTCCTAATATTGAATATACTTTTATAGAATTGATGTTTTCAATTCCTTTAATTGATATAAAGCCTGATGTAGGATTAGGATAAATTGAGAATGAGAAAATATCAAAATCTAGAACACCAGCAGTAGCTCCTCCTGCATAAGCAAAACTAGCGTTATCTAAAAACCATAAAAAAGCAAGGTTTGTTAAAGCACTACTGTCCGCTCCACCCGTTTTAGTAAACTTTATTTTAACATCTCTAGCTTGATCATTTGTCCAAGTACCAGATTCTTGATACCAAGCCGCATC
>ENA-OSJC01001357-OSJC01001357.1-marine-metagenome-genome-assembly--contig:-NODE-1357-length-20298-cov-16.192424_pt1 | contig 20298 bp, 18 predicted proteins | sample MGYA00237885_ERZ534234 | MGnify/ENA primary metagenome ERZ534234 (study PRJEB26413, sample SAMN06343907) | marine metagenome | isolation source: coastal waters | place: Atlantic Ocean: West Antarctic... | reverse complement strand
CTTTGAATGGTCCATCTTTGAATGGTCCATCTTTGAATGGTCCATCTTTGAATGGTCCATCTCTAATTCTTCAGAGCCAAAATTTATTTTCCAGTGATTCATTTAATAATATAAACTATAATAATAATGATAGTTACTTCATTTTTATATAAAATACTCTATTTAGTGTTAATAATTCTTTCCCTGACTATAATTAATTGGACTTGGGTACAGGAAATAGATAATCGCGAAGTGTATCTCTATGATATTAATCAGGTAGAAGGTAAACCGATAGGTGATAAACTTTATTATTTTTCATTACTATCTATTGTTATTGGTACTGTTATTCTCTTTTGGGTAGATTCACATTTCAAGTACTATGATATAATAATTGGTTATTTAATATGGAAAATGATACCATTTATCTCGTATTAATAAAATAAAATAAAATAAAAATAGGCAATGTATTTATAGATGCGAACCAAAAAGAAGGGGAAACTTCTAAGTGATGCAGGTATTCGATTAAAAGTTGTTGAACCTAATTTATTATTAAATTATTCAAAACATTTAAAACTTTCAAAAAAGGGAAAGAAGAAGAAAAAGAAGAAGAGTTCTTTGAAACAGGTTAAAATAAAATCAAAGATGGACCCAATGGAAAAAATAACAGATGAAGTTGATAAAAAAGAAAAAGAAAAAGAAGAAATTGTTATCAAAACAATAACAGTATCTCCAAAAGCAAAAGAATTAAGTGAAACAGACCCAAATGTTAAGAGACTTAAGATTACGGCTTCCGTTGAGCCAGAAAAGAAGAAAAAGGGTGGCGGCATAATAATCTAGTGTATAATAATCTTGATTTCTAAGTTATAATATATTGTTTTTTATCTTTTAATATCATAAATGGATATTATTAATTCTTATAAGGAAACTCCTAAGAAGAATCTTTTGTATTTAGCGAAGCCTATATATGGTGGATGGGTTACATTTACATCTCATTTATCTCATAAGTATGATGCTCCTATTTATAAGATATCGAAGCGTAATGAAACATTTGACCGCAATTTTGGATATGAATGTCATTATCGCAATATGAGTATTGGTGAAATAATAAAATTGAATAATATTATTATTACAGCGGTTGATAAACATTATTGGGATTATTTGCATTTATTTCCAGCAGATACCGAAATTATTATACACGACCCAACAGAATGTAAAAAATCTAAGGATAAGAATCCTCTAGTACAGAAAACGGACCATAATGAAAAACCACTTTTGAATCATTTCAAGGTTATCACAATAAGGGAATCAGTACAAGAATATTTAATGAATCAGTTTAATATTAAATCAACTTTCATGCCACATCCTTTTTTTTCTTATCCGATACCAAAGAATAAGGGATTGGGATACAAGTGTGTTTCGATAGCTAGAATTGATTTTGATAAAAATACGGATATAATTCTGAAAGCGAATCAATTAATGGAAGATAAATCAAATCATATTTATCTCTTTGGTGCTGAAAATAGATTATATGTTCATCACAAATTGAAATCATTAAATATAGACGAATATTGGAAAGGTAAGTTTCCAAAGAATTTATCACCAACATATGAAGATTGTAGTATTTTAAAAGATGCGGATTATATGATAGATATGTCATTAATAAAGGGTGATGGGGGTGGGACACAGTATACATTTTTAGAAGCAATCTATCAGGATACAGTGCTGGTATTACATAATGATTGGATATCCAAGGGAAATACATTTGTTTCAGGTGTAAATTGTATAGCTGTTTCTAACGAAACAGAATTGGCTGATTTTTTAACAACAGGTCTAAGTTCAAGTGATTACTCGAATTTATTAAAAAATAGTAAACTTATTCTGGATAATCATATATAATTAATGATATTAACAAATTATATGCAAAATCCAAATAATCACCCACATTATAATTAATGGTGTAAAAATATCTATCAGAGATTCTGTTTCCGTTCTGAACCCTGATTCATATTTGAAAACCAAATCTCGTGGTCCAGGGCAATTCGTTCCCTCCTCATCTCTTTTGAAGATACCGGTTGACATATTAAATTTATTGCTATTTCTATTCGAATGATAAATCAAGGCTAACTGGTCACTTGATTCATCTTGATAAGTTTGGCAACCGTTGATTGTATCACAAGTATGATACATAGTACAACAACCATATCTACTTGATAAACAATCTTTATCTCCATATGCCACTGTATAATATTGTATCATTTCAGACAATCTTGGACAGTTACTTCCATTTTCATCGTGCTTGTGTATTTTGCGAGGGTCAATTGAAATAGATTTTGTATTCAATCTAAGACTGTGGGTAAAATTTTCATAAAAGTTAAAATTATCATTATAAGTAATAGTTCCATCACTAACTTGACAATCATCAAATATTTCACAACAACCATATTTATAATCCCAGCAATATGGTGAAGTCGAACCCTGTTTGTTATGGATTCGATAATAATATCCGCGCGAATGAGAACTAGCAGCGATATCGGGTCCATTATCGGGTCTATCATCGGTCAAAAGCATTGTAGTATCATTCTGCAGGATACTAACTTTAAAGATGATTTTGAGGATAGAGAAAATAGATACTATGATAAACAATATTATGATACAAGTGTGCACTTTTTTGAGTCTTTTTTGACAGGGGTCATCTTCCCAGTCATAGTTTTTTTTGGTCTGACTCTCAATATCGCATTCAGAATCAATGTCTTCAAGGGGTACAATTTCGTGTTTCATCGTTATGATGAATAGTTTTGCTACAGGTATTCTTTCACAATGAATCAAATTTAACTATCTTTTCTTTGACTTCTTTGACTTCTTTGACTTCTTTGACTTCTTTGACTTCTTTGACGACTTCTTTTTATATCCTCTAATCCGTGATGTATGGGACCGTTTCTTATTCGATTTATTTCTTTTCTTATTTGAGCAACTTATTTGATAACAATGAATATCTTTGTTACATAAGCATGGTTTGCATCGACACGATTTGCATCTACCTTTTGTTTTTTTTCGAGTCTTGGCCATTTAATTATAAATATATAATTTTTCAGCAATAATTGAGGGCAAAAGTTAGTTTCTTTGAAGGTACATTATGAATATAATCTTTTGTATCTTGCCAAGAAGTAGGTTGTTTAGTATCTAGATACTTTTTATGTATTTCATAAATTAATGGTTTCATATGATATGGAATTTCAGATTTTTCGGATGTTTTATGAATAAAAGTATTTTTATAGCAACTATATAAATCATTTGTGAATGTATGAATTTTTTCCTTGTAATTATTGAATAAGTGTTTGTGTTCTGGATAATATCTAAGATATTTACTAAGATTTCCATTGTGTCGAAGTTCAATATAATTTAGCATATGATTATTCATATTGATTTTAAGATTTTTAATTTCATCAAAGTATGGATTAATCCACTTATAGCGATGAGACCCCCTTTTAATAGTATATCCCTTTGTGGCATAATCGATGACTGGACCTTGATACATTTTCATAAATTCTTCTTTATTATCATATGAAATAGTTTTAGTATAGATATTATCAGGAAATTCTGAAGGATGAATACGTCTAATAGTATCATTAGAATAATCATAAGCCTCACATAAGATTAATTCATTATCTGTAATAGGTGAAACATTCCTATTTTCTGTATGACGCATTACAAATGAATAAGAAAGGTCTTTTGGAAGAGTTACCATATCTAATTTAGAGCATTCGTCAAATAATTCTCTGAAAGATTTTTTACCATTCCACTTGTTGTATCCACCTATTTCACTTCGAGTAGATATAATCCATTCGCCATTATAATGAAATAAATTAATCATTGTTCCATCAATTAGATGTTCATATGTATCCCCTTCTTCATGTTCGTGTTCTTGTACAGCAGAGGCCCTAACAGGTCCTAAACAGATAATTTTATTATCGGGTGAAATAACAGCACCCTTGCAAAACATTGCCCAAGATAAATCTTCACTAATAGGTGAATCATATGAATAAGATAAAATCTTGAGACCTTTATAAGTCTTAACTTTAAAGTTATTTTCACGGGCAATTTTAATGTAATTAGTATGAGAGTTTATATATTGTTGAAGTTCCATTGTTAATAGATAATAATAACTCAATTATTAGTTTTAAATAGAAAATCGTTGAGATTAGATTATAAAAAAATATTATCATAAGTAAATGGATGGTATTCCTCTAGTTGATGAAGATGAAGAGGCATTTTTAGATGAAGTTCAGGCTTCTTTGATAGGTGAAGATAATTCTGCTGCCGATGATGGTGATGATGGTGATGATGGTGATGATGGTGATGATGACGATGATGAATCCGAAGAACTATATCAACAAGAAAGTTCAAGTGTATATGATTTGGGTGATACATTCATAGTATTGCCTGCTGATAATGATGCATTTCTTGGTAAAATAACAGATATGACAGAAAATTCTTTATCAATGGAGGGTGATGATAAGAAGAGATATACTTTTGTTTACGAGATGAATGAAATTGTAATGGTAACGGATACATATGAAATAATTGATATTGTGAGAGTAAAACCATACAAACCTGAAAATGAGGTAACAGAGTATATTGAATTCGAATTAGATGTAGAAGAATTATTAGATAAGAAATATTCGGATTTAGCTATTAAAGATGATTTATTGTCATCTATAATTCAATCGATGGATATTTATGACCAACCTCAGAAAATTATATTAGTACAGGAAAGAATTGATATTATACTCGAATTAATTAATGGAACTGAAGAGATACCAGATTATAAGATACCAGATTGGTTAATACCAGTTATAGAAGATGATTTAAAATTATATGACCATCAAGGTCAAAAGTTAGAACAAGAATTAATTGAAGAATTTAAGGGGAAAAATGATATTCGCAATTACAAGGATTTTTTGATGAATTCACTAGGAAATTCAAAGCCAATAGATACTAAAACGGGATTTGGTTTAGTAACAAATGAATATTCAGGTAATTTTTTGAGAAACTGTTTACAAGAGGATGCTTGTACGGGTGTTTCGGGTTCATATAGATATGATGAAAGAATAAATCCTCAGGCAATTGAGTTTCTCAGTCAGGTTGTGATGCCATCTAATAATTTGAGGATGATAGGTTTATTAGAGGAACCTATTGATAAGCATATTTATTCTGTCACATATAAAACATTATCGAAATTTACAATGTTTGAGTCTTACATCTATGCGAATATGACAAAGAAAATGAATTTGAATAAATCTCAAGAGATGATGAAAGCATTAATTTTGGCAAGTTCTGATAATTCAGAAAGGCGTGATAATAATAAATTCATTATGCATAATTTATCAAAAAACTCAAAGTTAAGTGATATTAAAGAATATATTGATAATTGTCAATCTGAATTGATAAATTTATTAATAAATGATGATAAGATTAAAGATTCTTTATATAATTATAATGATATTGAAAAATTATTATTCAAATATAAATTATGTTATTCGGATTTGAAATCAAATGAACGAGATAAGATAGATGAATTATTATCATTAAATATTAAAAAATACAAAAAAGATTACACGATGCACTCTAAAAAAGTCCCAGGTGATGATATCGTAGTCAAAAAGGTAGCCTTAACAGATGAAAAGAGAGTTTCTTTGAGTCGAGATATAATCTTTAAAATGAATAAGAAGAAAGAAAGAAACTATTATCTTCAAAGATATATTGATTTATTTAGTCGTTCTGCTGAAAATGAATTGGAAAGTCCCAATAATCTATACAATAAATTTACGAATGAAGTACTATTGTGTAAGCATTATCTTTATGAAATTAATATCACCGATACAAATGATATGTTTTCTACTATGAAAAGTAAGTTTGGTGATACACCGTGTGATGGTTACATCTCGTGTAAGTTTTGTGGATGTTATTTGTGTCATGAAGATTCAAGCGGAGATGGATATGATGGGGATGTGCCTATTCAACTTGGTGCTGTAATGGAGGAAGAACCAGATGTTGATATATCAGAATATGTTAAAACTAAATCTGAGCCATCTAAAATAATTAAAGACATTAGTGCTTCTGTCGGTACAACGCTTGATGATAAAGATATTTATGAAATATTATTGTCTTATTCATTACTAAATCACGAAAATCTATCAGATATTCGATACGGTCTAAAAGATGTAAGTTATACTGATATTCATCCGAGAGTAAATAAAGAAATTCAGAATATAAAGAAACTTGAAAAAAAAGAAAAAGATAAGGCTTTAAAGAAAGAATACAAAGAGAAGCGTGAAAATATAATAGCAGTTTTTCAGAGATGGTTGAAAGATACAAATAAAGTATTAATGTTGTCAACATTGACATTATTGTATATACAAACAATGATAAATCAGTTACATAGTGATAAAACATCATTTGTATTGCTTGATGTAAAGAATAAATCAATAAATAACAATGCATTACAGTATTTAGCTGCTAAAATTAGAAGGCTTTCTGAAAAATATAGTAGTGAAAGGATATGGAAAAGTTCTCTATCTTTATTTAATGAAAGGGAGTATGGTACAAATGAAATTGTTAAACAATTAGAATTAACGACAAAATATTGTATGGAACCCACGTTTCCAAGAATGATAGAGCGTATTACATATTATGAAAATCATATCGAAGCCTTGAAAAATAATTATTTGAAAGAAGAATGGGTCACATTTAAACCGTTATCAGGGAATACTCTCGTTAAAAATATAACAGAATTATTAAATGAAAATGAAGAACAAAATGCCCCCAATTTAAGAAGAGTTTATGGTGGTGTGACTGTTGAGAATAATTCAATTATAAGGCCTATAACTCAGTCATATGTAACGCCTGTGTCCACGGTATTAAAAATACCTGAATTAGAGATATTAAAAAATCAATGTTTCAAAATTTTATTTAGGTATACTGTTTCACTCTATGGTAAACATCCTAATAATGTATTTATTACATTAACTTGTCAAAGATTACTTGAAACAACTAATAGGAAATCTGAACTGTTATCTGTATTTAATAATTCTGGATGGAATGGTTCATCATTTAAGAAATTAGATTTCAAAACATTAAGAAATAAATTAATACCTGAAATATTCGGATTATATGGTTCGAATGTATCGATTAATTCTTGTTATTCAAATGCAAAGTCATGTAATCATTTTATTCATAACGCAATTAATACATATGATTTGCCACTCTTAAATACTCGACCCAAGAGAATTTATGAATATAAAGCACCCAATGTATATCCGGAATTATCTTATGGTAGATTGAAAGAAACAGTGAGACGAGATGAAGAAGGGCGGACAATTAAAAATGTAATTGAAAAGGTATTTGATACATATCAATATGATGAAATGGGTGATATAAATAAGGTATTTGTAGATAATTTTTACTTACAGTTTTATGCTCGTTCAGCTGTTATGGACGTTGATGTTTTATCAATGAATAAATTTAAAAAAATAGACCAAAATGAGAAAAACTTCCTTACTATATTGAAAACTATCAATAAACGAAATTCATTAACCAGTAATAAAGAAGTACTCAAACGTAAATTTAATTATGATAAAGAAGATTACAAAAAGATAGAAAGTTATTCAAATATGGATAGTAGATTTCACAGATATCTGATACAATTAAGTAAAACAAAATTAAATGATACTCGTTACAAGATAGTTACAGATTTACTTACTCTTTTCGATGAAATTATGATGAACGGTCCAAAAGATTTAAAACCTAATTTGAAGGGGCAATTTTCGAATATTATCTCGGAGACAGAAAATAATATTAATATTTTCTCAAAACATCTTGCTCAATCGGATAATATTACACTGAAGCAAAAGAAACGTTTCTCGAGTGTATTCAAAGAACATAATCCTGGAAAAATGTTAAATTTCAATTCTGAAACTATATCATCAATATTAACATTATTTATAATGGACCCCAATCTAACTTATTCTCATTTAGCCACTTACACAGGAGATATTCGTAATATTATGTCTAGATTAACTCATAAAAATGAAAAACGGACAAATTTACCTAAGGAATGGAAATGTTCTGAATCGATAGATATACAATATACTAATTTTTTAGATAGGGATGGTAATAGTGTTTATTTGTATCTTCATAATAACATTTTCATAAAATCAAAAGATAATTATACAGGATTCAATAGTTATATTAATGATAGTGATAATATCAATTATTTCAAATTATTATCAGTAAATATTCAATCTTATTTTGATAATATAGATATGATAAAGGGTTCAACTAATTCTGCATATCTCGAAAAATATTCAACAATTTATATGAAATATCATTTTATTAGCATATTTGTTGAAATAGTAAATACTATTAATGAACTGAAGAATGGTCAATCTGATATTACACAGGATTCGAATGATTTATTTAATTCACTTGAAGAAAGAGATGAAAATTTAACTGAAGATATGATAGATGTTCTAAGTCAATTCTTAATGGATTTATTAACTCACGTTTTATTTCAACACTATGACCCTACATGGTTATTTTTGAATGAACAGAAATTAGATTTAGCAAATCGTCTCTCAAAACAAAAGGAAAGAGAAAAACAAATATTGGTTGATAAACTAGATGCGGCCTCTGTAGAGAAAAGGTTTGCTATGATGCAAAAGCAGGCTATGGGTATTTCATTATTTTACAAACAAGGTGCTGAAAATGCCGAAAAATATGTTAAAAGTGAAGAATATTCTAATCATACAGCAGACGAAAGAGTTGAAAGATTTAAGGAATTAGCTAGCACCAATAATGTTGTTCTCGACTTATTACAGGGGGAAATAGATGATGGATTGCCGGAAGTAGCACCACCTCCTGTATATAATAAAGAAGATGAAGAAGGATATGCCGATTATGCTGAAATTGATGAAGAAGAAGAAGATTACAGAGATGATTATCTTGATGATGAACAAGAAACCTTATTCAATGAATAAATTTGATTGATATATTAATTAATTCATTAATTTAAAAAATAAAATATATCAGATGTCGGGCAAGTCGGGCAAGTCGGGCAAGTCGGGCAAGTCGGGCAAGTCGGGCAAGTCGGGCAAGTCGGACAATTATGTACTATTGAAAGAAGAAAATACAGATGATGATGAAATTAAGAATGATAAAGATTTGCGGAAAATACACAAAAAACTACGTCATCTTAAACAAAGGGTGAATAGTTCACCAGATAATATTCGCAAATTAGAAATCTTAATTGCAGAATATGATAATCGGAATAAACCCAAGACAGAAAGCAAAAAGTCGAAGGAAAAAGAGAAAATAGAAGAGAGGAAAAGTAAAGAGAGAAAAAGGAAAGAATCTGATATTTTCCTTGAAAATGAATATCAAAAAAATAAGAAACTGAATGCTCTCAAATATGCCCAAGAAAAGATAAAAAGAGAAAATGAAAAGAAGAGAAGAGATGAACAGGAAAAAGCAAGAAAAGAAGAAAATGAAAGAAGAAGACAATCTGATAATGATTCTATTATGGTGGTTGGAATCAATGAAATCCTTATTAATCACGGTCTCAGAAGAGAAGAATTACCTTCTAATATTTTAGAAATTTTGAGAAATTATAGTGATAAATTATGGAGAGAATTGTCTCTTAAATATCACCCAGATAAATATGGCGGTAAAGATATTTATTCTAAATTATTGAATGCTCTAAAAGAATTTCATAAATCTAAAAACTAATATTATTTTGATGATTAATAATATGAATAAAGAATTTATTATTATTGACCCCAGACCACTCGAATCTTTTAAAGATAAGACATTTTCGGATTTCAAAAAAAAAGATGTATTTAAGAAATTATTTGAATGCTTAGGTTCTCAAAAAATAGAAGAATCTTGCTATTGGGTAACAGAGTGTATTGTATCTGGATATAATTTAGAATTATTTGAAAAATTAATCATTTATTGTTCAAAAATGATACATATAAATAATCCCAGTTTGCCTACTTTTTTGTGGCGAAGATACAAAACATTTTTAAATTCATTTGACCATATTGATAAGAAACATCGCGACCAATTAATTCATCTTCGGAATACTCAATCAGTTCGTAATTGTTTTTTTGATTTGGTGACTACAATTATAGATAGTTCAACCGAAAAGCAATTTACCATAGAGAAAATTTCTGATGATGATTTCCAATTTACTGCGATACAGAATAAATTAAGAGCAACAATGCAGATATTGCCCACATCAATTATTAAATTTACTGACCCAGAAGAATTAAGGATTATAATGAATGAATTTTTCTTTCATCTAAAGAATGAAAATGGTGGATATAACAGGGCGTGTTATTGGGTTACATGGCTATGTCAATGGGAAAAAATCAACAAGAAAAAGAAGATTAAATTCGAAATAGAATGTCGCGATATAAGCGAGGTGAATCCAAAATATTGCAAGGATTGTATTTGGTTATTATGGGAGGTTATTTTTGAAGAAGCAAATCTAAGGAATGATAATATTAAACTTCAAATTCAGAGTTTATATCGTATGTTTCGTCATAATTATACGTGTGGAAAAAGAAATACGAGATTACCATTGATATTTCATGCTATAGGATATTTAACATATCCACTCAAAAATTATAAAATAAGAAAAGATAAAAATTCATTTATACAAACTCAGTGTAATGTAAATATGATGTTCAAAGAAAAAAAGAATAATGAACAAACAAGTTACACTCCACCTTTGCCAAAGATAAAACGCATAATCGGAACTGATAAAGAAATCGCTATTTCTAAATTTAATTCTCTAATAGATATAGATGAATTAAATCGTTGAATAATATGTGTGTGTATATATATATGAATATTACTAAAGTTATTTCTAAATTATGCATTCCGGCTCAAGTTTATATGGCTTTATCAATTGTTAGTATTATCTTGTATCTGATTTCGATGTTCAATATGAATGATGTTGTAATGGCTGCTGATGATGAACTAAAACAGGATGAATTACGTTATTACACCCTTTATGGTTTGATTGTCAATATTATTCTTACAATTGTTTGGATATGTATTCTGAATTATATCTGTCAATTTAAATATGGAAAGAAAATAGCGTGGTTCATTGTTTTATTGCCATTTTTCTTTATGGCACTCTTTCTTTTAGGTTTAATATGCGCCCTTTCTTTCATAACTATTCAGACACAAAAAACGAATCTTTTGATAGAACAGTTAAACGCAAACAATGATAAATAGAACCTTGAATTAATTTAACCAGAACAATTTTCACACTCAGATGGATTTACAGTGAATTGAATTGCCTTTGATGAAGGACGACTTCTCAGATAGTATATCCCTGTTTTTAGCCCCTGCTTCCAAGAATAAGAATGCATACTCGACATTGTGGCAATATTTGGACTCTCCAGAAATAGATTCATACTTTGACTCTGACAGATGTATTTACCTCTCCCAACAGCCATATCAATAATATTTTTTTGCTTGATTTCCCAAACAGTCTTATATCGATTTTTTAGAATGTCTGGAATTTCAGGAATAGACATAACTGAACCATCATTCGCAATAATTTTATCTTTCAATTCTGTAGACCATAATTTCATAGATATTAAATCTTCAACAAGATAATCATTGACAACCATATATTCACCTGATAGCACTCGACGAGTATAGATATTTGACAAGATTGGTTCAAAGCATTCATAATTACCTAGAATCTGAGCAGTGGATGCTGTTGGCATAGGAGCACATAGTAGGCTATTGCGAACACCGTGAATCTGAATATCTTTCATTAGAGATGGCCAATTATGTCTTTCATTCGTTACATTTGAATTTTTCCATAGGTCGAATTGAAATTTACCATTTGATAAAGGTGAACCGATAAATGAACTATATGAACCTAAATAGTCATCTCGATTTACTTCTTCATCAATAACATTACCTAATTTTTTCTTAAGTTCACATATTTCTTGAGCGCCAATATGACCTTCATCGCCCTCCTTAGACGTACATAATTGATTCAGCCATTCTTTATATCTTTTCATTGAAATTTCTCTTTCCCGTGCGATTTCCATCGATGATTGCATAGCACCAAAATAGATAGTTTCAAAAATATTTTCATTAAGTTCCTTCGCTTCGTCGGAATCAAATGAATATCCAAATTCAAAGAATACATTAGCAAGACCCTGAACACCGATACCAATTGGTCGATGGCGAATATTAGATGTTTTGGTTCCAGGTGTTGGATAATAATTATTATCAATAATGTTATTCAAGTTTACAGTGAGATGTTTTACAGTATCAATAAGATTATCATAATCATATGTGGGCATAAGATATCGATTTAATTCAGTATAACCACCAATATATACCTGTGTTCCATCTTCACCCAGCTTGTAAATCTGAGGCCATGTTCCACTCCTATTTTGGACTTGATTATAATTTTGAGTTGAATATTTAATTTTGCGTTTGTTAAGAAGACCCTTTGATAATTCGCAATATACACAATTGTCCTTTTCAAATATAATGAATTCTAAATCACTTGTATCTGGATACTTGATAAATTTCTTAAGAGAAATCGATGCTAGATTACAAACAGCAGTTTCTTCAGGACTTGTATATTCAACGATTTCTGTACACAGATTTGATGATTTGATAGTCCCCAAATTTTGCTGGTTTGATTTGCGATTACAAGCATCCTTGTACAGAATATAAGGAGTTCCAACCTCAATTTGTGATGTCAAAATTGCTTGCCACAGTTCTCGTGCATCTACCTGCTTTCGATATTTACCATTGCTTTCATAGGATGAATATAATTTGTTGAATTCATCACCCCAAGTATCACTAAGACCGGGACATTCGTGGGGACAGAATAATGACCATTTGCCATCTTCAAGGACACGTTCCATAAAGAGGTCTGGTACCCAAAGAGCATAGAATAAGTCCCTAGCTCTGTCAAACTCATTACCGTGATTCTTTTTCAGTTCAATGAAATCGAAAATATCTGCGTGCCAAGGTTCCAAGTAGATAGCAAATGAACCATTTCTCTTGCCTCCACCCTGGTCAACATATCTCGCTGTATCATTAAATACACGGAGCATAGGAACTAAGCCATTGGATTGACCATTTGTTCCAGCAATGTATGAATCTTTTGCTCTAATATCGTGAACTGATAATCCTATACCACCTGCGTGCTTTGAAATCAGAGCACAATCTTTCAATGTATCATAGATACCAGAAATAGAATCTTCTTTCATTGTCAGAAGAAAACAACTAGCAAATTGTTCCCTGGTTGAACCTGCGTTATACAGTGTGGGGGTAGCATGAGTAAAATAATGGGCAGACATCATATCATAATTATTGAGAGCCATTTCAATATTATTTCGATGAATAGCTAATGATACTCTCATTAACATATCCTGTGGTCGTTCAATAATATCGCGTTCAATTCGATAAAGGTAACTTTTCTCCAAAGTCTTGAATCCAAAGAAATCGTAATCATAATCGAGATTATAATCAATATGATTATCAATCAATTCCTTATTCTCCATTACGAAATCATAGAAATAGTCCGCAATAAGAGGCTTCTTTTTTCCAAATGATTGATATTTATGCATAAGTTCTACCTTTTCTGAAAATGTATTCAAAGTATTTTTATGATGATTAGATATGATAATGCGTCCAGCAAGTACCTTAAATTCGGGGTCCTTAGAATATAACGCAATAGAAATTTGAGATGATAATTCGTCTAATTCAGAAGTCTTTACACCATCATATATTTCTTGAACGACCTTTTGAGCGATAATTGTTTCATCAATATTCAGTTTTTCAGAGAATTCTGGACCACTCGATAGAGACCTGATTCTTTTCAAAATTTTATCAAATGAAACTTCCTCAAATTCACCGGTTCTTTTTTCGACACGCATTTTATATGGATATTAATTTATTCATATAAATTAAAATCAAATTTTTAAGTATTTATTGATGGGGTATTTTATTTTTGAAAATGAAATATTATATTTTTTTTTCTATGTATATTCATAAATAATGCCACTTGTACTTTATAACGCGGATACTATCAAGGATTTAGAGAAAAAAATGGGTCCATTAGAAGCGATTCATAGTCGCGAATGGAGAAAGAGACCTAATATGAGACCGAAGACGAACAAGTTAAGTGCCCTAGGGACGATTAAACGGGGTGAAGCACACGAGGCGGGTCTCACTGGTCCTTGCAGTGCGAATGATGTAAATGATATTTATTATATTTTCACTGACCCGACTCAAGGGGCAGCTGCTTCAAGTAAGAAGAAACACGGTAAGAAGCATTCTAAGAAGCGTTCTAAGAAGCGTTCTAAGAAGAAGCATTCTAAGAAGCGTTCTAAGAAGCGTTCCAAGAAGCGTTCCAAGAAGCGTTCTAAGAAGCGTTCTAAGAAGCGTTCTAAGAGACGATAAACTATTACTTTGAATTAAAGATGCAAGATTATAAATCGATTAACAAATCATCCATCCACCTTTTTCAAATATTCCATCATTTTTGGAGAAATTACATTTCCCATAATATTGCTTTTACATCTATTAATTTTGAAGCATTCATTATAAATATCTAGATTTTTTTTATTTGAAAAATTTAAATATTCAAGGCAGAAACATATATTATTTTTGCAATTATTGATATCTTTTATATTTTTTGTATATTTTCCATATTTCACAAATTTCGTATATTTGATATATTTTGCACTCATTTATAGTATATATTTGTGATTATTTAAATACTTTATATTATTCGTTCATAAGATATTATTCATTTATTATATAAATTAAATGGACCCGAGGCCAATAACAAAAATAAAGATTACTAAAGAAAAATGGCTTAATCAGCCCATCAAATATGAAGAAAATATGAAGGTTGGCGATTTGATAGAAGAAATGTGTCTTGACACTTATAACTGGATGTCGAAAAAGGGTGACCTCGAAATTAAGGATGATTATAGTACGTTTAAAATGAATTTTATTAATTTAATGTATGATAAATATCTCAAATGAACAGTTCAGAAACTCTATTTGAATTGAAATACTTGGAAGAAATCTCGGAATTATTTAATAAACATAGGGAAATTTCTAATTATTATAATTTAGACTTATTTCAATCAAATTACTGCGATTTCTATGATTTTTTAAAAGATTCTTGTTATATTTTAGAATTTTATGATGATGAAGAAGATGATTCATTCGATAATACACAAGAGCATCTATTTAAAATATATGATAAAATATAATGAAACTATCTGATTGCCCCGACGGAATTCCATTTTCAGAATGTCGTAAACTTGTTCGAAAATCGATAAAAAGAAAGATTGCTAAGAAAAGAAAGATTACTAAGAAAAGAAAGGTTAGTAAGAAAGGTAAGGTTAGTAAGAAAGGAAAGGTTAGTAAGAAAGGCAAGATTAGTAAGAAAAAGGATGGAAAAAAATATGTACCACCTTCGGGTGTTATTATAAATACGAATGGTAAATTTCACAAAAGTAATGGTAAAAAGATGATGCCATTAAAGGTTTCAGATACGCTTATAGATTAGAAGATATGGTGAATATTTCAGTATATCATCAGTTTTTTTTACATTGGAATCATTATATTCGTACCAAAAATTATCTAAATAATTTTTGCAGACAGCATAATAATGTCCACCACCTAATCCACCTGAATGAATTGCGATACTTTGTAAGCTATATGTATTGCTTTTAGAACTGTGATTAATATTGTATCCCTTCAAATCAAGAATTTCGGGATATTTGAGAAATGAATCTATTTTTTTATTATTTCTATATCTTTTTACTAAAATAAACAAGATATCAGATGTTTTCCATAATCTTGTTTGCTTATATGGTTTTACTGGCTTGCAACATTTATCACACGTCCACATATTATTATCATCCAATTGTATTTTTTTCATATATTCCTTAAGACAGCAATTTAGGGAAGTTGCGTTCCCAGGTATTTCAAGTGAAATGACTTGAATAGGGTCATGATTCGTTGTATAATATTCGCACTCACAGCAACTTGTAATACCCAAAAGTTGAGAATAAAAATTTTCTACTATATATGAATAATCATTCGCATAAAATCGCTTCCATGTGTCGTTGCTTTTCAAATTAACTTGGTCTGCTTCATCTTCGACTTTTTCAGAATATTTCATACTTACTCTCTTTTTAATACCCTGATGAAGTAAATCTAAAAATATTACTAGGAATTCATCAATATCATTTTGTGAAAAATTACTAAAGTAATAGTCATTTTCAAAGCATATTTTTTGAAACTGCTTTAGTAAATTAATGGGATTATGCGGTTGATTTGAATCATTAGACCACATTTTTCTCTGAAATTGAAACCATTCATAGATTAATGAATTTTTATCAGCTTTCTTACATTCATTAAAGAATTTTTCATTATTTGGATGAAACGTTATTAAATGACTCAAACACTGCAATGCCGAATTCATATAACAAGTATTTCCTAAATTAACAAGTCCCTTATTACCAGCATTAATTGACATTTATACTTCACCATAAGTTTTTTTTAAATTACTTAAGTTTTTAAATTACTTAAGAATATTATCTATAACATTATTATAAAATGAGCGATAAAGTAGATAAAGTATTAGAATCAGTTAGTGAATCAAGTGGTGAATCTAGTGGTGAAATGACAATTACTGATTCTGTTGAACCAGAAGAACCTGTTGAACCTGATGAGCCCGATGTTGAACCTGATGTGTCAGATGTTGAACCCGATGTTGAACCCGATGTTGAACCCGATGTTGAACCCGATGTTGAACCCGATGTTGAACCCGATGTTGAACCCGATGTTGAACCCAATGTTGAGCCAGAAGAACCAGAACCAGAAGAACCTGTTGAACCTGTTGAACCAGAAGAATCTGTTGAACCAGAAGAACCTGTTGAACCAGAAGAACCAGTTGAACCAGAAGAACCTGTTGAACCTGTTGAACCAGAAGAATCGGTTGAACCAGAAGAATCTGTTGAACCAGAAGAACCTGTTGAACCAGAAGAATCGGTTGAACCTGTTGAGACCGTAGAACCTGATGTTGATGCAACTCATGTGTCCAAACCAGTTTCTGAAGTAGTTTCTGATATTCGCGAAATATTATCTGATGAAATATTATCCGATGAAATATTATCTGATGAACCGACTCAATTATGTTCACTTAAAATGCTTACTAAAGTTTTAGGGAAATGGTCTAGTGGTGAAATCAAGAAAATACAAGTTGAAGGTTTATTGAAAGAAGGTTCTGAAGTTGATGAAAATTTAGATGATATTGAAAAAGTTGTTGAAATTATCCAATTATGGTTTAAAAATGGGTCAGAATTTAAGAAAAATAATCATTTCAAAAATTTAGATGAATATACATTAGTTTGTGAATCTAGAAACTTAGATTCTGTGGAAAAAAATAAATTATTTGGAGAGTTAATTCAATTTTTGATTGATTGTTCCCAGGGGAAATATAATAATAAAAAAATTACCGAGTTCTTTGATAACTTTTATTGAATTTAATTCGAATTTAATTCGAATAAGCAAGGCCACCCATACCCGACATGATACGTAAGACATTATAGTTGACAGCATAGACATTAAACGTTGCCCCTGAACTAGTGCCGACTAACTGGGCATTATCAATTCTTGAGAAGTTACAAGTACCAGACGGTTGATGTTCTTCGGGTTTGAGGGCAAACGAATAAACAGCAATACCATCTTTGAGAATCGTTGATCCATATCCGGTGTGGTGTTCCCAGACTTGAGTTCTAGTGAAATATTTGAAATCGCGTTCCTTAAAACGGTCGTGTCCGTTTAATTTAAGTTTGTAATTGCCAGTTAATGCTTGAGGGACGCGACCAGAAGTTATTGCGGTGGCATCGCGACCGGCGAAATTCGCTGCACCAGCCACATCTAACCACTTGGAAATGGAGACATCTGCGTTAGTGTCGTTGGCACCATTTAATCCTTCCCACGTAGAATCAGTCCATATTAATTCTTTAACAGGATGGTTGAAGTTGAGGTCCATTGTAGCGGAATTAAAACTCTGGAATTGTAATTGTTCAATTAAATATTCGTGGGATACTTGAGCAAATCGACGCCTTTCATCTGTATCAAGGTAGATATAATCACACCAAAGGTCAAAAGTTGGTCCAACCGAGGCGGTTACTGCTTGTACCTCTTTATTGTTCGCGTTACTCAGGACATCGTCACCACCATCTACGATATTGTGTGCAAGATTAATTTTATCATCAAAAGTCATCTTAACTTTAACTTCGTGATATTGAAGAGCAATCAACGGCAAAGCGAGACCGGGATTACGACAAAACCAAAAATATAAAGGAATAAAAATGAGACCAGTAGCCGTGTCTACGTCTGCGTCGTGCTCTTTCAAACATGTCCAAGATCCGTTTTCGTTAGTGTATGTCGTCGCGCCGGAGGTTGAAACAACACCGCCATTACCCGACATAGTATTAAATAATGTTGATTTTACATCTTCGTCCGCAGCCGTCCAATTTTCGAAGGCACCACTCGGATTTAATTCAGTTAACTGGGAATATACAGAATGCCAGTGCGAATAATGTTTATCAATTTTTTGACCACCGATTTCTAATTCACATTCTTTAATTAAATTAGAACCATAATTAGGACATATATTAAGATAGTTATTCTGCGCGCCAGACTGGAATGTAACACTGTGTTCCAAATACATTCTGTAAACTAAATCACCATTACGCGAAATAGTCGCTGAAACCTCGCTACCGAAACCAGCGGTACCATTAAAAGTCTGCTTAATCGATTCCATCGAGAAGTTCGTATGCCGTCTATAGACAACCTTAAAGAAAGTAATCTGCGGGTTACCGGTTAAGTAAATATCCTGAGCGCCATAAGCTACAAGTTGCATTAATCCTCCTCCCATTATTTTATACCTTAGTTTAGAAAAAAAAATAAATTAAATAACTAACTTATTTAATCTTAAAAAAACATAATTGAATCACATTAAACATAATAAATATAACATAGTAAATATAACTTTTAATTAACTACTTAATTGGAGTACGCGAGACCACCCATACCAGACATGATACGTAAGACATTGTAGTTAACAGCGTAGCATTGATTGGCGGCGGAACCCGTAGTCCCTTCTAACTGGGCGTTATCGATGCGAGAGAAATTGCAGGTGCCAGATGGCTGATGCTCCTCCGGTTTGAGGGCGAAGGAGTAAACACCGATACTATCAGAGAACTTACCGGCTCCTGCGGCGGCCACCGCAGTTAAACCACCAGCACCCGAATGGTGTTCCCATATCTGAGTTCGGGTGAAATATCTGTAGTTTCGGGCAGCGAAACGGTCGTGACCATTGAGCTTAAGCTGATAAGTTGCCGCTGTATTAGTCCCAATATTAGTCAGGACATTTGAAGTTCCGGCGCATAATATTAATTCCTTAACGGGATGGTTGAAGTTAAGGTCACTCGAAGCACCAGCAACGGAAATATTCTGTTCCTGGACCTGCTCAATAAGGTATTCGTGGGAAACCTGGGCGAAACGGCGACGCTCATCGGTATCGAGGTAGATGTAATCGCACCAAAGAGTATTTCCGGATACCGAGGTGAAGCCAGTGCCAAAAGTATGATTAAGAATAACCTTAACTTCGTGGTATTGGAGAGCGATTAGAGGGAGAGCGAGACCAGGGTTACGGCAAAACCAGAACTGTAGCGGTGTCGTAAATCTCTTCACAGCTGCTTCGCCGAAGCATCCACCCATGCCAGACATATTCTGAAATAATGTACCCGTATCACCATCCCCACCCGCGTGACCAGACGGATTTATCTCATTTAAATGCGACCAGACATTCATCCATTTGCCGCTCTGCTTGTCGATTTTCTGACCACCAATTTCTAGCTCAACATCAGTGATGCTGGCAGCGGTAGGATTTTCCAAGGCTTTAGGGGTGCCCGCGATTTCTAAATACATTCTGTGAACTAAATCACCATTGCGAGAAATGGTTGCAGTGCATCTTCCGTCGGCGGGCCCCGTCCCTACACCCTCAGCACCATTCCAAGTCTGCTCGATTGCTTCCATCGAGAAGTTCGTATGCCTGCGATAGACAACCTTAAAGAAAGTAATTTGCGGATTACCGGTTAAGTAAATATCCTGAGCGCCATAAGCTACAAGTTGCATTAATCCTCCTCCCATTATTTTATACCTTAGATTAGA
>ENA-OSJC01001351-OSJC01001351.1-marine-metagenome-genome-assembly--contig:-NODE-1351-length-20409-cov-7.281084_pt1 | contig 20409 bp, 18 predicted proteins | sample MGYA00237885_ERZ534234 | MGnify/ENA primary metagenome ERZ534234 (study PRJEB26413, sample SAMN06343907) | marine metagenome | isolation source: coastal waters | place: Atlantic Ocean: West Antarctic... | reverse complement strand
ACCGAGAATAGCTATGGATTGATTGGTTATGACGCTAATGCAGTGGAGCCCGGAAAAAGAATGTTATCTAGTATGACTCCAACTTTTCTAGAATCAGATAGGGGCTTCGTGATTTTAGGAACACCTGGAGGCTCAAGGATTATAAGTATGATTCTTCTTGCAGCATTGGAATGGATAGATGGAGGAGACGCAAAATCTATGGTCTCTCTGCCAAGATTTCATCATCAATATCATCCAGATTATGTGCTTTATGAGGAAGAAGCATTTATGCCGAACGAGATTAATGAATTGGAAAGTATGGGACATATATTTAAAAAATCTAATAGGCAGTTTGGTAATATGCAGATAATTATGTGGGACCATAAAAATAACAAAATTGAGATTGCCTCTGACCCAAGAGGGAAAGAAAAAAGTCGTGAAGATGTCTATTGATTTTAAATATTCTTATAGTTATTTATACAAGACAACATAGAAGCTTATAGCACAACTGGGCTTACCTCCAGAATAGACCCTTATGATGATGATGAAGATGACACTTTAAAGGTTATTACTGGATTTGATGATGCAGACTAGACACCGTATAGATGAATAATAGGAATAAAGTTAGTATCTCTATCCTTGTATAGTCACTGATATCATTGGATCACTTAATAAGTCAGTACCCCCATTGCCACAACTTCCAGGAATGTAGTTAACAGTAATTTCTTTAATCTTACTATTTGGGCCGGTAGCAACGCCAATACTTCCCCAATTTTGATATGAAAGATCTATAGGATTTGTTCCTCTTCCAGTAAGAAAAATATGATCACCACCGAACATTCTCTTGTCAGACCTTGAAACTGGTGGGTTATTTTTCCAAATGCTTTCAAATCGATCTAGTTGATAAGAAACAATATACGCGCCAACAGAAGTTGCAATAAAGGAGCTGTCACAATCAATTTTAATTACGCGACCAGGTTCTGGGTATCTATGAGTCGTATATGTTTGAAGTTCACAAAAATTAAAAGACAATTCAACCAATTCAACAGTTCTTTTAAAATATTCATTGCCAACAGCACATTTTGCATTTTGTTGAAAGCCTTGATACATTGGAATACCTACTGCAGAAAGAATTCCTACAATAGCAATTACTACTAATAGCTCAATTAAGGTGAATCCTTTTACTATTTTCATTAAATTAGCTTACCCCGAGACTACTAATAAAACAAATATAAAAAAAGGCGAGTATAATTTATTGTTATGTATAAATTAATTCTAGTATTACTTTTGTTGATACCTAATCTAATAATAGCTGATGATTCTGGTAAGAAGAACGGATTGAGTTGTTTCAGTCTCGATTCTTCTGGCCAATTATCTTTTATTAACTGCACAAAACCTGAAGAAACTATTGCATCTTGTATTCTTACAGCGGGATCTTTTGAAAGCGTTGCTATCAGCTGTGGCCCCTCTGGCCTAACATTTACTGATAGATAGAATAAACCAATAAATATATTAATATATTAATATATTAATAAAAACAATACTTTATATATATAAATTAATGTTAATTATATGATAAAAAAATCTTCTATACCCTACTCCTAACTTACAAATAGGTTCAAAAAATCAATAAATTTTTACTTTGGTATGGCTTGTACTGTATAAGTTGAACAACCACCAGTAATTTCATAATCATATGCGCCTTTAGCTAATTTTCCATTCCCACCAAAAAATACTACATCAATCTCTGAAGTCGAAGTTGTGGTTACTGGGCAAGGATAATAATTATCTCTATCTCTATAATATTCAGTTTGAGCAAGACTAATTGACTGTAAATTATTTACTGCCTGTTTCTCTTTTGCTTGAATTTTATAACCTTGATACCAAGGAACGGCGACTGCGCCAATGATGGAAAGAATAGCAATTACAACTAGTAGCTCAATAAGAGTAAAACCTAATTTATTTTTAAAATTTTTATTCAATTTACAATCCCAAATATGTTGATAATTTTAATTATTCTACTACGGTTGCTGTAAGATCAAATCCTGTACAGCTTATAGTTGCACTTTTCCAATCAGCAGCTGCAGTTGCATCGCAGCTAGAAAGAACTGTTCCAGGACTAGAGCAAGATACAGTACTTAATTTGCCGGATGAATCTAAAGAAAAGCAACTCATTCCTCCTTTTTTATCATAGTCTACTTTTACATCAACGCCAAAAAGTCCAGCTACAGTAGTTATTGCATCGGCTAGCGCAGATGAAGTCATAGAGGAATCACCTAGTGTTTCTTTGACTGTACTTTCGATAGCTTCATATTTTGCTCGATCCACCTTCTCTTCATCACTAAGAGATTCTGTTTCCTTATCATAACTGTCTTTGTCAGCGTCAGGTTCTGCCATTACAGAAGATATTACAAACAACATTGAGATTATTAAACATTTAAAAGTTGTTGCATTTAATACATAATTTTTATAGTTACTCAAAAAGATACCCCTTGAAATTTTATTTTAAATAAGATTTGTATATTAATAACACAATTTAATTCTCATACCAGGCCTAAGAAAACTTACTGATGGGTTTAGTTGTTTTAAATCATCCATCTTAATTTTATATTTTAATGCGAGTTTTATCAAGGTATCTCTATATTTTGCTTTATGATATTTTATAGAACACCTACCATTTTTTGATGAAGCTTTCTTATACGAAATATTTTTAGAAGAAAAATATTTTTGAAATGCCTCAGATGGAATAAGAATTTTTCTATCAGCAACTCCCATTCTAGAGACATCGTATCCATTTATATGTTTTAAAACAGAGTTATCAATACCAACTAATTTATTCGAATATATATATTTTGAAATGTCTGATTTATTTATTTTTATTAAGTATTTAACATTTGGAAACTTACTTAAGGCAGGATTATTTTTATTTTCTCTAATCAGGCGATTTAGATGGTGAAAAGAAATTAAATAGTTTCTTGTTTCTAATGGTAACTTTTTTAGGTTAATAGTATTATTTTTTACCAATCCTTTTTTTAAAGCTCTTTTGACTGAACCGATTCCCCAGTTATAAGCAGCAAGTGCCAAATTCCAATCATTTAATTCATTATGTAGGTACCTTAGATACTTAATTGCGACCTCAGTAGACCTTACAACATTTTGACGATCATCAACTCTATTAGAAGCAAGGCCCCACTCTTTTGCAGTAGATGGAATGAATTGCCACAAACCAAGAGCATCCTTAGGAGATCTAGCTAGTGGATTATTTCCACTCTCTATAAGAGGTAAAACAGCTAAATCAACTGGTAATCCAGCTTCCTCTAGAATTTCAGTATAAAATTTTATTGAAGGGGTTGAGGATATAATTAAATCAAGATTATAAAAATTACTTACCTTACCGCGACCATACTTGCCAATATCAGTATTTTTAAATTTTTGATGACTGGAAAAATACTCAAAAAAAGGTTGTGCGCTAATTTGAGTAGAGTTAACTAATAGAAATATAGATAAAAAAAAAATTGGAAACGCATTAAACAGCAGTCCCCATTTTAAATATTGGTGTATACATTGCCACCAATATAAAACCAATTACCAAACCTAAAAAGACAATCATTATTGGTTCTAGCAGTTGAGAAAAGCTATCCACAGAATTATCAAATTCTTCTTCGTAATACAATGAAACTGTTGTGAGCATTTCATTGAGCTTACCTGTCTCTTCACCAACCTCAATAAAGCCACACATTGTTTCTGGGAAGTCTTTAGTGTCTCTCAAAGCGGATGAAAATGGCTTTCCTGAAAAAATATCACGCTTAACTTTTTCAAGCGACGATTGAATTTGTGTGTTTCCAATTGAGTTTTTAACAATCTCCATTGCTTCGATAAGGTTAACACCGCCTGAAATCAAATTAGCGAGCACCATTGTTATTCTCGCCATAATTGAGTCACTAATCAATTGACCTAGAACTGGTAATTTCATTATGCCCTTATCAAATTTTTGCATTAATGATAAATTACTTTGTAGCCATTTCTTTATAACCACAATGACCCCAAAAATAGCTCCAAGGATGACGGGTGCACTCCAGCTTCGTAAGAAATCACTCATTGCCATAACCATTTGAGTTGCCATCGGGAGTTCAACACCAGCGTTTCCAAAAATTTCTACAAACACTGGAACCACAAATATCATCATTACGCCAACAACAGAAACAGCTACGCAAAGTAAAATTATTGGGTACATCATCGCACTCTTGATTGCTTTTTGGATTTGAATTGTTTTTTCTAAGTTTAAAGTGATTCGCTCAAGAAAGGTATCTAAGTTTCCACTCGCCTCGCCGGCCTTAACTAAATTTATATAAACATTATCAAATGTAGTTGGATATTTCTCAAAAGCTGTTGATAATGGTACGCCGGCCTGAATTTGAGTTAGCAAGCTATCGATCACAGGTGTAAATGATGGATTTTCACTTTGAACCTTAAGCATTTCTAATGCAGGAACTATTGCTAAACCTGCCTTCATCATTGTTGTTAATTTTTTTGTAAATAAAAGAAGTTCTTTATCTTTAATTTTCAAGCCACCTTTTACTACTTTTTTAGGCTTATCTTTTTCTTTTTTCTTTGGAGTATCATCAGTTATTGTAGTAACTATAACTCCAGTTTTTTTAAGTTCAAAAATTGCTCCTTCTTTATCCTCAGCTTCTATTTCGCCTTCAGCAAAAGTGTTATCTTTTAAACCTTTCCATATGTACATCATAAATAATTAACCAATTTTAACTTATTCCTCTTTAGGAATAACTCGGAGAAATTCTTCCACCGACAAGGAGCCATCAATCAAAAATCTCTTACCACTCTCTGAAATAGGAATAAAACCAGTTTTTTGAGCAATATCAAACATATCCTTCTCAGTTTTTCCTGCAGAAATCGCTGAAGCAATATCTTCATTGACAACTAGAACTTCGTGAACACCCATTCTCCCACTATAACCCGTGTCCTTACAGTCACTACAGCCTGAACTTTTAGATAATTTAGCATCTTTATCAATATCATTTTCTTCAATAAATTTTTTAATATCATCTAAATTCTTATCAACCAACTCTTTACATTTATCACAATTTTTTCTAATTAGCCTTTGAGCTACAACAAGAGATAATGCACTAGAAACCAGATATGGTGGTAATCCCATATTTACTAATCGACTAATTGCTCCAATCGCACTGTTTGTATGTAAAGTACTCATAACCAAGTGACCTGTTAAGGCTGCTTTTGAAGCAATATCTGCTGTTTCAGCATCACGAATCTCACCAACTAAGATAATTTCTGGGTCTTGACGTAAAAAAGACCTTAGAGCGCTTGCAAAGGTTAAGCCAATATCCTCTCTAACCTGTACCTGAGAAATACCACTCATTGTGTACTCAACAGGATCTTCAGCCGTTAAGATGTTTACATCCGGTTTATTAAGGTAATTCATCGCTCCATATAGGGTGGTAGACTTACCACTTCCTGTCGGACCTGTCACCAAGACCATGCCTTGCGGGGCTTCAACAGTTTTAATAAAATCTTCTTCTTGTTTTTTTGTAAAGCCAAGCGCGCTAATTGTCACAGCTAGGGATGATGAATTCAAGATACGAATTACAACTCGCTCTCCTAAATTAGTTGGTAGAATTGATATACGAAAATCGACTTCAGTTCCATCTTTAGCTCGATATGATATCTTTCCGTCTTGGGGTAAGCGTCTTTCAGCAATGTCGAGATTTGCTAGAATTTTAATTCTCGCGATTACAGCATTATAATTATTCGTTATGAATGTTCTATATTGGGTTTGAGCCAACATGGATCCATTTCCTCTAAAACGTATCTGTGCAGCCTCTTTAAAAATTTCTATATGTACATCACTAACACCTGTAGAAACTGCTTCAGACAAAATATCATCCACTACAGCAACAACATCTCCTGCAATCTCAGCAATCACTTCTTCTTTTACTGGCTTATTATCTTTAGCCTTATTACTAGAATTAATTTTAGGTAAGTCTAGTTTTGGTGGTGTTCTTTCTTCTGCCTTAGTAACAGATTTTTTAAGGGACTCTAAGTCAATTTTAGGCCCTTTAGGTTCTTCTTTTTTCTCTGTTTGAAGAACTGACTGAGGAATTACCTCTTCTTTTTTCTGTCCTAAAGCAGCAAGGTCTAATATAGGTTTAGTATCTTTCTTTTTTGATTGAATACTATCCAAACCTAATTGAACAGTTTTATTTGACTGAACGATTTTAACTTTTTCCGGCTCCCCATCTTTTTTTTCTTTTTTTATTAAAGCAGACTTTTCCATTTCACCAATTGTATGAATATGCTTTTGTGAAATAGATTGAAAAATGAATTCGGGTGGTATGAATTTGGCCTTTGTTTTCTTACCAATCATTAAGCTAAGATTCTTGAGGGCATTAAGAGACCCAGGATGACATAAACCAAATTCAATAGTATTGGGCTCTTCGGTAATAGGGATAACGCCATTCTTTAAACAAAACGCAACAGGAAATTTTTTTATCTCTGGAAGTATAGGATGCGGATCTAGGTCAAAAGGAATATTATATTTTTCTGACAACCCCTTTAAAAAGGTCTCAATTGTTACATCACCATCTTTAATTAATAAATCAAAAGTACTGGCGCCTGTATTAGATGCGTGTTTAGATGTTTTTTCATATTTATCAGTATCAAGAAGTCCAAGCTCTAAAACCTGACTGGCAAGATCTTCTTTAAGTGTCTGTATTTGATCTCGACTCATTTTTTATTTCTTATATCACCTTGGGAGCGATAAAGATGTATAGAATATTTTTCTGAGTTTTGTCAGCTTTAGTTTTAAATAGATTTCCCAGTATTGGTAGGTCTTTAAAGAATGGGACGCCAGCTTTAGTTGTTGAATCGGTACTCTTGTTAATTCCACCAATCATAGCCACCCCACCATCCATTACTAATAACTTTGTTTTAATTGTTTTTTTATTTATTGATGGCGTCCCAGTCGCTGTTGCAGCAACCGAGTCATTATTCACTTCTATATCAAGATAAATATTACCATCTGGGATAATAGACGGGGTTACTGCCATTTTTAAAGTTGCATTCTTAAATGCAGTTGTCGGAGTTGCTCCAGCAGCAGCAGCAAGGGAATATGGCACCTCTTGACCATCTTCAATTACAGCACTTTCATTATCAATAATAAATAATTTTGGATTAGAAACAATTTTAATTAAACTTTCGTCTTGCATCGCTTGCAACTCAACCCTCAGTTCAGCACTGTTACCAAGAAATGTACCGATGATTCCACCTGTTGGATTCGCAATAGTATTGGTTGCTATCGAACCACCTGCAGCAGCATTAGTTATAGAGCCCACCGCAGTTGGAGGTGTTCCACCAATACCCGTAATTGATGTTCTTTTTGCAACGTCGGAACGACCTAATCTACTCGAAAACAAACTAACCCTAGATCCCAATTCCGCTTGGAATGTATCAGTTGCTTCAACGATGAATACCTCGACCATAACTTGTTTAGTTGGTTTATCAAGGCTATCTATTGTAGTTTTAATCCATTCCATATCTTCAGGTGAGGCTTGTACTATTAATGAATTTGTTCTTGTGTCAATTACAAAGGATGCTCGCTTGTCTGAAGCAGAAGAATCGCCACCTGCCTCAAGTGTTGCTATAACGTCTGTTAGTTGTGTGGAAAGAACATCTGGCTTCGTGTAGTTAAGTTTAAATATTGCAGTAGTCTTAGCTTCTAAGCTAGATAAAGCGTTAGTAACTTTTATTTTTGCAGCTAATGCTGTTTCATATGAAGCACTTTGAGCTCCAGCAAATTCATGAGTATGGACAGTTATTACACTTCCAGAAGGATTCACTTCATGTATTAAATTCTTCTCTCTTAGTACCATTTCAAACACTTCAACCCAATTTACATTATTCAATTTTAGGCTTATATCACCCGTAACCTCATCGCCGATTAAGAAATTTAAACCAGTTATATCTTCAAGCATTGCAAAAAAGGTTCTTAAAGGAACAACATTTAAATTTAACCAAATTGGATAATCCTGCCAAGAGTCATCATAAAATTTCACGCCTTTTTGATTTCCCTGAATTTCTACTATCTCTCTTTTCGAACCATCATTCATTGGATCTATTAGCGAAAGGCCTCCTGAGTCCATTGGATCCTTGTCTTGAAGTTCGAGTATCTCTGCTCTTGTTTCATATGCGGTTGTTTTAATGTCGTCTTTTTTTACAGCAGTAGGAAGGCAGCCACTTATAAGAATAAGAGCTAAAAAACTTATCCAATAATTTTTATTAAAGTATTTCATCGCCAATCAGTATTTTTTTAGATGATCCGTTAATCATAATTGCATTTGAATAGATGCCAGTTATTGTAACTTCTTCATTCACTTTACCTCCGACATGGTAAATTTTTGATTCACCAATCGGGGTTATAATTACACACAACTCTGAAGTTTCTGATGTTAAAACGCCAGATAAATAATATTGTTCCTCTTCAGGACTCATACTCGATGAGCCTCTATTAATCTTTGGTGACCCAGAAGCGCCAGGGGCTGCAAAAGGATCTCTTAAGCTTCCAGTATCAGAGAGTTGTTTATTTTTTGGTGCCCTTTTGCTGTCTTTTAATGTAGAAGGATCATTTTCAACAAAACCAGCCAACTTAAATCCCTCTTCATCAGTCCTATAAGTTGAAGTTATTCCTTTAACATCTGTAAATTCAAATAATCTCTGTCCCTGGACTAATGCGTCAACATATGCTCTTTGGAAGTCATCTAAAGGCTTAGCTTTTTTAAATTTATTCTTGACTATATTTTTTGTTGGCTTATTTGGCATAGTCTCTGACGGAAGTAAAATCTTTACTTCTTTAACAGCTATTTTTTTTGCTTTCATATCAGCTATTTTTTTTGCTAAAATCGCTGACTTAGTCTCATCTGCCGACAAATCAGTAACTTGTGCAAGATTGACTTTCTGCGATTTTATATCGACTAATTTTTCTATTTTCTTAGTAGATTGAGCTACCAAAGGGGGTAAGTTTGATACTTCATCAGTAGGTAAAATTTCAGGTAGTTGAGTTTCTTCAGCTTCGTGGTGTGCGACTAAAACTTCATCTGATTTTTGTAAGCCTGTTAAGTATAGTTTTGTTTCACCTGCTTTATTCGTAAATGCAAACTTAGTTAGCTTATCTAATTTAGCTTGTGCGTATGCTTTTTGAAATAAAGATAACCCTTCATCTTCGAGTGGGGGCAAGTTTGATACTTCATCAGTAGGTAAAATTTCAGGTAGTTGAGTTTCTTCAGCTTCGTGGTGTGCGACTAAAACTTCATCTGATTTTTGTAAGCCTGTTAAGTATAGTTTTGTTTCACCTGCTTTATTCGTAAATGCAAACTTAGTTAGCTTATCTAATTTAGCTTGTGCGTATGCTTTTTGAAATAAAGATAACCCTTCATCTTCGAGTGGGGGCAAGTTTGATACTTCATCAGTAGGTAAAATTTCAGGTAGGTCGCCCTCAGACGCATTGGCTGAAGAAATAAACACGTTAAAAATTTTAGCAAATAAATTGTTTATTTTAAATAATACTACAGTGTCTTTTGTTTGTTTTGGTAAGGTGCTTGCTGGTGGTGGGGCTGCGAAGACAATGTCTAATTCCATTATCAAATTATTACTTTTTCTTGACTTTTTTACAGATAAATTTATTAATTTTGATGCTGCTAAAATTTTATTCATCTCACTACTAAACCTTATTAGGTTCAGATAAGATCCGCTAACCATTAAATTTACACCTTTCTGCTTGCCTACCTTTGCATTAAGGTCAACCGACTTGAGTTGTAAATTATATTGAGACACTAAGCCAGTAATTTCTGCAGACAACTCTGATTTATTTTTTGGGGCCGTAGTTAATTGTTCAAAGTAGTTTTTATTCCTCGCCACAGTTTTCTTAAATTTCTTATCTAACTGATCTAATTTGACCGTTGCTGTATTATATTTATTTTTAGACTCATCATAGACTAATTGGTTATCTGAAATACCATATATCCCATAGATTAAAAACATAGAAACCACTATTGATATAACAGAGAATACAACTAACTTATTACCAAAGACATTGGAGTCTTTAGCAAATAAACCCTTAATTAGCGGCCCAAGCTGTTTAATATCAATTCCTTGTTTTAAATCAATAGCCATATTTATTTAATCTCAAAAGAAATTTCTAAGGTACTCATTTTACCAGTTGCCGGAGCTTTTATATTTAAAAGTTGTACATTTTTAAATTTTTTACTCATCCCACTCATTATTTTAGAAGACAATTCTGGATCATTAATTTTTATTTCAATTATTGAACGGCCTTTCCTTTGGTGGTCCACTGCAGTAATAAAGCTTCCCCTAGGAAAACTAGCAGTATAACTTACGTCTAAAAGTAAATTGTTGACTGTGCCAGACTCGTAAGTCCATTTCGTTGTATCCTTAAATTCTTTAGTCTTTCTTGTAAGTGTTTGTTTGGTCTTAGTCGCATTTTCTTGCATCACAAGAATTTCACCATCAGAAGGTAAGGTTGTCATTAAAAAGCCATATATAGCGACCAACATCACTAAACCTAAACCACTGACTAGGCTCATTTTTTTCATTAATGAAGTGGTTTGCGATTTCTTCTTTTCTTTTTTTACTCGATCTTCTCTGTCAGGTAATAAATTAATATTTGAAACTGCTGTAACAAATTTATAATATCCAAACACATCTAATTGCCTTGTCGCTAAACCCACTGCAACCGCAAGAGATGAAAGATTTTTTTCTTGGTCTACACGTGATTTGAACTGAGGTGGAATTTGAACGAAACTAAACGGACTCATCATATCAACTTTATACTCAAGAATTTCTGCTTTTAAACTCTTATGTATTTTATCTGCTATCGGGAGTGAGCTTGATAATTCAATTTTTTCAATTCCTGGAACACCACTTTGCTTAATAAATGCAGTGACTGAGGTCCTTATTTGAGATGCAAGGCGTGAAAATAGTTCTTTATCTAGCGCTGCACCACCCTTCATTAATGCATCTACATCAGTATCTGAAACATATACATCATAAATAAACGGCAAATTATCATGCATGCAAACGGCATAATTTTCTTGCCCACTTATCTCAAGAAATACTTGTGTTTTAGAGCTCTCGGATTCTTCATATGTTTTTAATATGTTACGAAGTGCGAAACACCTAACATCAACAATGAGTGGATCGTACCCTGCGCTCCTTACTAAATCACAATTTTTTTCAATCTCATCAATTCGTGATGCAACAAATAATAATGACAGTGTATTTTTTTCTCTGTCTTTCTTGATGGTTTGCCAAAAAATTGAATATTCAGATAATTCACCAGGAACATTTATCGAAGTATCCCAGAGACTTCCGTTATCAGCAGCTTCTTTTAGTTCTTCCTCATCAAGATAAGGTATTTGAACAACTTGCACAATTGCAGCATTTACGGGGAGGGAGATTGCAGCATTATCAGACTCGAATTTTTGCTCTAGTTTAATATTTTTAAGATGAGAAATAATTGCCTCTCTTCTCTTTTCTTCGCTTTCGTAACTATCTTCAAGAGATTTAGTGCTAATTTTATTTAAAGACCACTTTTTATTTTTTTTCTTTAAAGAAATTGTGCGCACATAAGAGTGAGAAATATCAATTCCAACAATGTCTTGTTGCACTGGTTCAGTGCTTTTTCCAACGCCCTGATTCTTAAAAATTGATTTTAATTTTTCTAGCAATTCAGTCCCTTGTCGCAATTGTTACTTTTACGATTATTTAATTTTTTTTGGAATTATACAGCTTTCGAAGATAATTCAAGTAAATCGATTTTACACAAATTTTATTAATTATCCTAAGTATTATCATGATTAAAAAAGTACATATTAATCATATATTTAGATTAACATTCTCAAACAAAAATTAAAGCGTTTATTCCCACTTCACTTATAAACTATTTAGCATCCTATTAGAAAGTTTATCTTACGAGTTCGCGCCATGATTTGATATTAACCCCGGCAGCGGCACCACTTGCTTCTATTTCTGTTGAGCCAATTTTCAAAATATTATCTACCCCACTTCGCTCTTCTGATCCAGATGCCTCAATATCGAGCTCTCCATCTGTAGCTAAGTTACTTACTCCCACATAAATGTTTCCCTTGCTATCCATAACGGGTGCCGTTGAGAGTCCTGCACCTGTCGCTATCGAGGTTACTGGCCCCGAACAACCATTAGTGAGCTTAATCACTTCACCTGTCCCATTAATTGGACATGAATTATCTTCAGGTCGGTATAGCGTGAAATATACATCCCCTGAAGCCACTAATGCCCTTCCTACAACCTTCGTAAAGTCCCCTGAGGTAATTAATGAAGTTTGGTCAGACACGTCAGAATAAAAAGCAGGAACGTCTGCAGAAGAGCAAGCTGTTGAACCCGTATTTATGACTCCTGCTGAGGTAATAGTCTTTGATGATCCAGTCGTAGCTAAATCAGTGCCTGGGAAATCAGAATCTTTTATGCCATATATGCGATTCTTAATCGTGACATCTCTTCTTTGGATATGTGCTTGATCACCCGTACCAAAGTAATTAAAGAGGTGTGTTCCAATGGGGTCAGTTGACTCAACTAGGGTGGTTGCCATTTGGTTGTACCCAAACCTATCATTGGCTAATGTCCCCTCTGCTTTAAATGCTTTAGTCAAAGTCCACATACTAGAATTTAATTCTGCTAGTGAGGTTTTAGACATATCGAGCTTCCACACCTGCCCTGTTAAGTCTGGGAAGTAAGCAATGCCACCCCAAAAATCAGCGGTCGAAGCTGCATCAGCAGTAACCACTGACATATTTGCTGTGACCCCGTTAGGAATATCACTTAAGCTATCTGGAGCAATTGCTATTTTTTTAATTACATTCCCGCCACTCATAGTGGGCATACTAGTTCCGGTCACCGGGTCGCTAAAGGTAGTTAATGATGGCTCAAAATCAAGAACATAGACAAAGTCTCCAATCCCTGTTGACGTACCGCCTGCATAACCAGCCCCAAAGGCCATCACGTATCTTTGTTCAGTCGTCCCAGCACTGTAAGGAAGTAAGATAATACTTGGTCGCGCCCATGTTTTACCTAACCCTGAATAATCCATACTGTCTGGCGCCGCTGCATAATCAAAAGTTCTTTTATAGCCTGACTCACTGTAATAACTGACCTGTTTATTTTTTACATCATTATCGATGGTAAATAAATGTTTAGGGTTGTATGCATCCGTTATATCTAAAACATAATAACCGGTTCCGCCCCAACCTAAACCACCCACCAAAATTGTTTTCCATTCACTCGTAGCGTTGATATAAACATCTTTGACAATAATAGGGCCATCCACTAGCCATTTAGTGTTACTTTTTCCTGACTCCCCGACTACCCCACGTAACTTAGGAAGGATTGAAGGTGGGATAAAAGCCCAAATTTCGTTAAGGTCTTTATTGAAAGCGTGGAGCATGCCGTCATTGGCACCGACATAAAGTCGATCTTTTCTGTCTTTATGAAGCTCTTTAAATGCGGCGTAACCATTAGCATTCCGGAAATATGCCTCTGTTTTACTATTTGATGAGCTAAGACTACCAACAGGTGCGCCAACATAGACTAGATCAGAATGAAAGGTGTCACCAAGTAGGCTTTGTCTAATAGCTCCAGGATCTTCTTCATATGAATCAGCACCCCGAACAAATTCAATTAACTTTGCAGTATCACCATCCGTAGTTTCAGTTCTGCAATTATATATAAGCATTTCTAGAACACCATCTGCTGGAGTTATTGCTGGTGAAGGAACACTTGTTCCAGCTGTAGTTGGTAAAAAGTTATTAAGGCTACTAATAGTTTTTGATTCTCCGCCTGCTGTTACTACATCGTAAGTATTTCTTGAGAGAACATCACTACCTGAAGGACAATCTGGGTCATGACCAACTGTCCAAATATTTCGCGAGCCGGGACTGTTAGGAAAAGAATCTGGTCCATGATTAAAGTTGTCTAAAGTTCTAGCAGTATCACTATCCGTAGCGGGAAGTCTTCTTTCTAATTTTGTCGCTGCAGAGACCGGTGGAAAACTGCCTGTATCTTTGAAGTTGCCGTCGCCATCCAGTTCATACCTTAGGATATCGCCTTCCCATTGGTGATCTTTCCTAAACTTAAATACAGCTTGGTAGGCATGGTTATTTGCAATTACGGGACTAGCATAAGTTTGGATCTTAGTTTCATCAGTCTCAACACCCCCTGGTAGTATGGCAATTTTTTCTGGGAGGGTCGGTGCTAATGCAGTTCCACTCACCCCTTTAAAGCCAAAGGCGTAGGTCACTTTCGATGAAGTTCTTCTGTTATTGGGTTCACCAAGAGAGTAAATAGATACGCCTTCTTCCGTTAGTGCTGCCTCTATTAAACTCCTGGTCTCGGCCGCCCCATAATAAATCTTAAAGGTGTGCGACTCACCACATATCAAATCTTCAAAGTCAAATGTTGTAGTAAAGCCATGATCTCTTGGGCCGAAGCGTTCCTTATCTTGATTCTCCCTCATGCCACTTGTGTACCGCCCACCAAATACATTGGGGTTCCTAAAGCCATTATTACCTGATTTATAAACTCTGGGTTTAGTTGCAGAGGCTGCTGAGGCTGCTGCTCCGACAATAGTGACTATCTCACTGAATTCGGTAGGCGGAATATCCCAATCCATGGTTCGGTTGTATCTAACATTAGTTAAAGTGCTCCCTGAAATATTAGTCATCGTAACCAAGCCTTCGAATAATTCATTGGGTCTAAGAACTGCTGGGCCAAACACATGCTTAACTTCCAAGATTGGATTCCCTAAATGATCCTTGATCCAAACAATTGACTCAATACTGGTTTCATCCACCACGAAACTCTTAACCTCTAAATTTCTAACCCCGCCGACTGCATCGTCAGCTTCGCCATGAGTTTGGCGACCATGTTTATCTACTGCTCCTGCACCCCAACCCTCACATAGGCAACCTGGAGTCGTGGCATCCTTCCAACTGCCACTCAACTTGTAGGCAATACCCGTATAGCTTGCATTTGTCGCAATATTTCCAGTACTACTCCCCATATGTCCTTCAGGCAAGATACCTAAGGCAATTTTCTGATCTGCTGCGGTTGTTGAATTATAAATAATACCGCCTGCTGGAAAAGCAGCGATAACCAAATGGCTAAAAAGAAAAATTATAGCAAAGGATATATATTTCATAAATTACAGTTTATATTGAAAAAATTAGTTGTCTATAGCTGATAGGTTAAAACTACCTCAATCTTGGCAGAGCTTGAATTTTGCGTCCACTTTGTTCTATCAATTGCGGTGCCATCAGCATTAGTGGGCGTATTAAAAATTCCTTCAGAGACAATAAGAATCGTATAAGTAGCTGATGTTGTTGATCCTGTTGAATCATATGCTGCTTCTGTACCTGCCTCAGCACCTACCCCAGTTGCCCCTGCTGCCGAAGAAGTTTTCTTTACCACCGTCATTTGAACTGAAGTACACGTAGCTCTCGTAACTCGATCTTTAAATTTAACACCCCGCTCAGCACCAGAGCTTTTCTTGGTATCTAGGACTAAGGCTTTTGATGTATAGAGTGGCTTTCCAACACCAGCAAGATCTTGATTGGCACCAATACCATAATAATCTGTCGCCTCAGTTGCTCCTGCTACTTCAGTTGCAGCCAACCATGCTTGTCCTGTTGGTGTCTGAACCCATTCAACTGCAAGATCAATACAGGTATCAGCGCTATCCATAGCAAGCGGTTTTTGTGTTACGGAGCTGGTTAAGTCAGAATGGTTATTTACCACAAACGTAATTGCAGATGCCATCAATGTTAAAGTCAGCATCAATAACAAGGTGATGACCAAGGTCATACCGGTCTGGCTATGGAGCTCTATTTTTTTACTAGGGCAACATTGAGACATTTTTTGCCCTCGCGATAAAGATATAATTTTTAGTAATATACGAAGCTGCATCCTGACCTTTTTTTGCAGCCGTAACGTTTAATGTAAATTTAACTAATTGGGGCTCATTTATAAAAGTCCCTACCTGCTTATTATGTAAGGTTGAGATAGTTAATGTTTTCACTTTATCTAATATAATTTCCCCCCGACCTCCTGCAGCGTAGAGAGAGGATGATGTTGATATATCGCATCCAGTTTCTGGAGTAGTACATTTTCGCCAATCTCGATATAAACGGAATCTCGCTTCACCAGTTGAAGCAGATGTATATCCTGGCCCTAAAGAATATCTAATTAGAGATCTATAAAGCGTTCCTGACTTATCATAATCATCGAACAACAATAAAAGATCAGTTGAGCTAGTGAGTGTTATCGACTGGCTGGGGAGAAAAGTAATACTAGATTTATAGTTTCTATATCCAGCCATTGCTATATCAGACTGAAGCAGCTTCATAACATTTAATACATCACGATCCATTTCTATTTTTTTATTAAGTACTTCGTATTGTTTTGCAAATACCGTATAGCCAGCTAATGTGCCAGCAATGACAATAGCTGAAACAGCCAGTGCAACTAGTAACTCTACTAAGGTGTAGCCATTTTCACTAACTTGTTGATTTTTATTTAATTTTAATCTCATAACATTATTTAGGGCCTAATTTTTCTTGTATAAAAAGTACTCACTAATTTTTTATCTCCTGAGCCTCCATCTACAACGAGAATGACATTTACAATTAAATTAGCACCATCTTTAACAACCTCAATTGTTCTCTCTTCTTCAGCGGTTAAAGATTTGTATGGCCCAACTTGATCAGAAAGTGTGTCGCACCAGGTCTTCCTGATATCCGGTGCAACATAAATGCTGCAGATGTTTAAGCTCCCGCTATAGCTAGTTGGAGTTACAAAGGGATTTAAAGCGTCTGAGTTACTTCTAGTTGATTCTGCAGCGATGGATTCAATAATATGATTAGACATTAGATTTAAGTACATTCTTTTTTCTGTATTGTTGTTAGCTACAGTTGCCATACCAAAAAATAAATATAAACCAGAAAATGCAATACCAAATATTGAGAGCGATACAAGTGCTTCAATCAGCGTGAACCCTTGAACTTGAGTATTTTTTATTTTAGTTGAGCTCAACCCAAGCCTCGGTAGTCATATTGTATTTAAATTTTTGAACAAATGCTGTGGCTGTATTAACCTTAACTTTATAGGCATTATAATTAACATAATCCACAACACCACCAACCTGATAATTAACCTCTATCTCGAACGGTCTGCCACTTCCAGTACCGAATGCGCTCCCATCGGCATTAATTATGAACCCTCCATCGGGCTTACAGGGAGTATTCACTTTGCCTGTAACCTCATATGGAAAACCTCTCCCTGAATAATCTGATCCTTCAATTAAATTTGCATTAAAATCAGGATGACGGTCCCACATTACGCGTCTCATATCAGATGCACCATCGTTATTTTGGGATGAAATTTCATACTTTAACCACCATACTTTCCAGAAGCCACAATGTAACATACCTGTCCCGTTCACTGCCCTTGTACGTGTCTTTACGTAATCAATAGTTGACACTATTTTTTGGTAGTCTTTTTCGATATTTCTTTTTATTTTCCATTTTCCAATTTCTGGATATATGAAGCCGCTGGTAACAGCCAAAATACCAATTACCACTAGTAACTCTAAAAGACTAAATCCCTTCTGTCTGTTAAATAATTGGTTCACCAGTTTATTATTTTTTATCTCTGGCATCTAGTTACCACGGACATATTGAGTGCATTGGTTGATATATTTTTCTCTTTGGACATAAAAACTATTTGGTGTGAATTCCTTATTTTTCCTTATCTCGACTAACCAGATTTTTTTTAAAAACTTTCTTAGCTTCACCCCTTTGTATTCTTTATTTATCAATTTATATATCTTAAATGTATTTTTTTCTTGGTTAGATAAGACTGAAACGCCAGCCATAGATTCTGCACAAACAGCCTCTAATTCCGTTTCTGAATAAGCTGAAGCTGAAAATAAAATTGAAAATAATAATAAAATACAACTATATTTTAGTTTAACTTTCATAAATAATTTTTCCTTAAAATAGGTTAAAAATATACAAATTAGCATACATGAATAATGATGATGATATTAAAAATGGCCCAAAAGGAATCATAGTGTTTAGCTTTAATTTTTTCTTATTCAATACGTTAATAAATAAGATATATAACAACCCTAAAATTGATGACATTCCTATAATCACTGGCAAACTTATCCATCCAAACCATGCGCCTATACCAGCTAATAATTTAAAGTCCCCGCCACCAAAGCCATCAACCTTTCTTACTATCTTATAGAATAAATTAATAAGATAAAGAATAAGAAAGCCTAAAATAGCCCCGATCAATGAATCAACAAAATTGATATTAGTGATTTCTAAAAAACTTCCTGCTAGGGCTAAAAGAATTAAGCTGATTGTAAAAAGATCTGGTAGGAAAAAAGTTTCAGCATCTATAAAAAATAAAATAAGTAAGAGCGAAAATAATACTACCCAATAAACAGCCTCAAAACTGAGGCCAAATTTTAAATAGCAATAGCTAAAAATTATAGCAGACAACAGTTCAACGATTAAGTAACGTACTTTAATTGAAATTTTACACTGACGACATTTACCACCAAGTAAAAGCCAAGAGAAAACTGGAATATTATCGAGCCAAGAAATTTTATTGGTACAGCCTGGGCAGAAAGAAGCTGGCCATGACAACTGCTTTAGTAATGAACTATTTTTTTTACCTTGGAGCTTAGCCTCTAAGGCGATTGGTGTTCTGTAGATAACTACGTTAAAGAAGCTTCCAAAAATCAAGCCTAAAATTACTGTGGGAATAAGGTATACATACATGACAAAAGGAGTTCCAGAATATTAAACTTACCAGCCATCCTTTGCTGTTCCATCAGATTTCACTTTAGTCTTCACCATATCTTGATTAATTGTAAAAGTCTTAGTTGTGTCACCTTTTTGTTGTGCGACAGCATCAAATGTCGTTGCTTTCTCATTTGCGCTTGTATTTTTTATCCAGTAATTGTAAAACCCTCCAGTTGTTGGAAGTGGGCCTGAAGTTGATTCAAATAGGCCTGAATTGATAGTGCTAGATTGATCAGTGTCTTCGGTAGTAGTGAAGTAATTAAATTCTTCTGAATAAAAACTTTTTTGCTGCATAGCGATTGACTGTAAAGTATTTTGAGCGTCTTTATCTCGAGCATCGGCTACATAACCTTGGTAAGCTGGTATACCTACTGCAGCCAATACGCCTATAATTGCAATCACTACTAATAATTCTAGTAATGTAAAGCCCTTCGATTTAATGGTTGAAGTTTTAATCTGGCTTAACTTACTCAGCTGCATCAGATGGATCTATTCTTTTTTGAGAAACAAGCTCTTTTAATGAATTTTCCATGAGCAATTGCCCTTCCGCTTTACCCATTTGCATACTATTGGCAATTTGGAAAATTTTATTTTCTCTAATCAAGCTTTGGATTGCGTTATTACATATCATTAATTCAAACGCAGCCACACGACCTGGCTTATCAATTGTCTTAAGAAGCCTTTGAGTAAGTACACATCTCAATGAAGACGCTAGCTGTGATTGCACTTGCCCTTGTTGTTCGGGTGGAAAAACATCGATAATTCGATTAATTGTTGAAGGGGCACTATTAGAATGCAGCGTTCCAAAAACTAAATGGCCTGTTTCAGCCGCAGTTAGTGCTAATGAAATCGTTTCTACGTCTCTTAATTCACCCACTAAAATAACATCAGGATCCTCTCGAAGCGCTGCTCTTAGAGCATTTGTAAAACTTTTAGTGTCACGCCCTACTTCTCGCTGAGTCATCACACTAGATTTAGTCTTATGTTGAAATTCTATTGGATCCTCAATAGTGATGATATGCCCTTTTTTAGTCGCATTGATTACATCAATTAGAGCAGCTAACGTTGTGCTCTTACCGGACCCCGTTTCTCCAGTAACCAAAACCAGTCCTGTATCCAATGTAGGAACAGTTCGAATGTAAGCAGGAAGGCCTAAATCATCAAAATTTGGGAGATCGGATTCAATTCTTCTGAGGATTAATGCGAATTTAACAGTCTCTTGAAATGCATTAACTCTAAATCTTTTACCATCTTTTTCAATGGCAAAATCATGATCTTTATTCTCAATAAAATAAGCAAAATCTTCATCGTCAAGAACTTCCTGAAGAAATTCTCTAATATCAGATTCGGAGACTACATGATCTTCCAATTGAATCATGTCACCGAACTCCCTATAAGCAATAGGGGCGTCCGAATGAATATGAATATCAGAGAGTTTAGTTTTATCAGCTAACTCAAGAATTAGTGGCCACAACAT
>ENA-OSJC01001347-OSJC01001347.1-marine-metagenome-genome-assembly--contig:-NODE-1347-length-20431-cov-5.050752_pt1 | contig 20431 bp, 20 predicted proteins | sample MGYA00237885_ERZ534234 | MGnify/ENA primary metagenome ERZ534234 (study PRJEB26413, sample SAMN06343907) | marine metagenome | isolation source: coastal waters | place: Atlantic Ocean: West Antarctic... | reverse complement strand
TTTACTTTTAGCTGTTGAAGCTGGTGTAGGTCTTGCAGCACTTCCAGAATATTTAGTTTCAAATTCAAATAATATAATAAAAGTACTTCCTAATTCAGAAGGGCCTATAACAGAGGCTCACTTTGTCTACCCTCAATCCCTTAAAAATACCGCAAGAATTACTGCTTTTAGGAACTTTTTGTTCAGTAAAATAGGTGATTGGAAAAAACCCTAGTCATTGATCAAAACAATTCACACAAAAAATAATAACCATAAAACTTATTTTATAAATCAATATTTGACAATTTTAACTATATTTATTGGTTTTATATTGTTAGAAAATGATACTTGTATATTGCATGTCACCAACTATTGATCTAGTTATGTAAAACAATGAGTATTTTTTCAAATCAATATAAAAAAAAAATTGAATTTTTTTTTAAAGATCACAAGATATATGCAAATGAGGATTTTGATGACAGTATTTTCAAAAACAAAAAAATATTAGTTGCTGGAGGTACTGGTTCTATAGGTTCATGTTTGGCAGAAAAATTAGTAAAGCTTGATATAAAAAAGGTAGTTGTTCTTGACAACTCTGAGTATGGAATTTTTGTTATGAGACAAAGATTGGAAAATAATAAATTAATTAATTATAAATTTATGTCTATTTTGAACACTAAAGAGCTAGAAAAACTATTTAAAAAAGAAAAATTTGATCTTGTATACAATTGTGCGGCTATTAAACATGTTGATATTGCACAAGAAAATCCGATTCAAGCAAAAAAAATAAATGTTGAGGGAAATTTAAATTTAGCAAATTTAGCAATTAAAAATAATGTGAAACAGTTTATATTTATATCCTCAGATAAAGCGTTATCTCCAAAGGGAGTTATGGGTAAAACCAAACTATTAAGTGAAAACAAATTATTAAAATTAAATTTCAAAAATACCTTAGTTAAGATACTTAGGTTTCCAAATGTACTGCTTACCAGAGGATCTATTTTAGAAATAATTTATAATTGTATTATTAATAAAAAGGTATTTTTACTTAGAACCAAAAATATAAAAAGATTTTTTGTTTTTGATTATGATGCTATACGGTTTATTTTACTATCCACCAATCAGCTTTCAACTAAAAAAGTTATTGTGCTAAAGAATGTTAAGGAAACTAAAATAATAGATATTATAAATTATTTAAAAAAATTTTATAAATTTGAATATAAAATAATATCTTTACCAAAATTTGAAAAAATAAGAGAAAAATACGAAAATTTTAATAAAAATAAATTATATTTAGATTAGATTAAAAATTAGTATGTCTAAAAAATATGACTTCATTGATTTTTTAGTTTATATTTCAATAACAACTTTTACTCTACGTGCAACATTTTTTAACACTGGAATTCTTATATATTTAGGAATTTTTTTTGGATTAATTATATTCATTCATAAAATATTAACAAATCCAGTGCCCATAAATATAACTTTATATATAATTTTAATTTTCCTCATTGCCTATTTTACTTTTATAAATAATGGTTTTTCAATGGGTACAGCTTTCTTGCCACATATTCTGGCCGGCATTGGTATATCTTGGAGAATTTATACGAACGGTATAAATCATAATTTTGTTGTAATTTTATTTTATGTTCTTATGGCAAATTTCTTGTATCAAACATTATATTTAGAGGTAACGATGGGGAGTATTTATTCAGCTAGTCATAATCATATCTCGACATTATTTTTGAATTTACTCTCATTAATGGCAATTTCTTCTTATATCAATAATAAGCCAATTTCACTGCTGCCAGTTTTATTACTTGTATTTGCATCAATTATATCCGTAGGTAACACAGGAATATTTGCATCCTTAGTTATATTCATTGGATATGTGATTAATAAATCTAAAAATAATAAATTTTTAATATTAATAGTTTTTACAGTTTTATTAGCTTTATTCATTTTTGAAACTTGGTCATATTTGGGCGAAATTATTGTAAGATTTTATGACCCTAATAACGACATGTATTTAAAGTTGGTAAAACCACTTCCTGACTTTTTGCTAAATAGTGATAGGTTTCAGATAGTCAAATTATATATTAATGATTTGACTCCTTATAGTTTACTTTTTGGAACATCACTGGATACGTCGTCGTTTCTATATGGTCAATTCATCCTTAAAAATTTGCATAATTCATTTCTATTGCTGCATTCTAGAGGTGGTTTTTTGTCAATTATTGTTGTGAGTGTAATTGTGCTTGCAATTATCCATCATTTAAAAAATAATTTTTTTTTAGGGATCTGCCTCATTGCTATTATTGTAAGATCTATAGGAGACACAACTCTTTTTGCGACTGGGGCTTATGATTATATATTTACTTATTTGATTTTATTTAATTCAAAAAAAAAGTTTACTAATCATAGATAGAGATTACAAATATAATACTGGTATTATGATATAATATTATAAAAATTATGAGAATACTTAAAAAAAATCCTTATTTAGATTACTTTATTATATTAATTTTTCTTCTTCCTTTGATTTTCACAATTCTCATTACTAGTATCTTAGTATTATTAACTATGGGTAGACCCGTTTTTTTTAGACAAAAAAGAACAGGGTATAAAAATAAAACTTTCAACATCTATAAATTTAGATCAATGAGAGTTTCAAAAAAGAAAGAATATATAACTAAATTTGGTACTTTTTTAAGAAAAACAAGTTTAGATGAAATTCCCAGTGTAATTAATGTGTTAAAACGAGAGATGAGTATTGTTGGTCCTAGACCATTACCGATAGAGTATTTAAAGTTTTATTCTAAAAAACAAATTCAAAGACACAACGTGTTACCTGGTATTACTGGTCTAGCCCAAATTAAGGGAAGAAATATGTTGTCTTGGAAAAAAAAATTTGAATTAGATAGGCAGTATATAAAAGAATATTCTGTAAAGTTTGACTTTGAAATAATCATAAAAACTTTCTATTATGTATTATTTCAAAAAAATATTTACTACAAAAAAAGCGAAATGATGAAAAAATTTAGAGGCTGATTCTCAATAAGATTTAAAACTTAAATAAATTATAATCATGAACTATAGTGCGAATATAAATTAAAAATTGCTGAATATATTAAAATCAATCAGCATAATGATTAAATTTAAAACATGTGATTTGTTTTATTTCAAAAAATTGATAAAAAGATATTATATCTTTAGTTAATGAAAAATTTTAATAATAGCTGGCCTTGTTTTGACAGAATAGAGGCAAAGAAAATAAGCAAAATATTGCTATCTAACAAAGTCAATTACTGGACGGGAAATGAGGGAAGGTTATTTGAGAAAGAATTTTCAAAATTTGCAAATGCCAAGTACTCTATTGCAGTTTCTAATGGAACCGATGCTTTAGAGATAGCTTTAAACAGTATTGAAATCAAAAAAAATGATGAAGTTATTGTAACACCAAGAAGTTTTATAGCATCAGTTTCTTCTGTAATTAGGTGTGGTGCAAAACCGATATTTGCTGATGTTGAAGCAAATAGCGGAAATATTAGTGCTGAAACAATATCAAAAGTCATTTCAAAAAAAACAAAAGCAATTGTATGTGTTCATCTGGCAGGATTTCCATGTGATATGGCTAAAATTAAAAAATTGGCAAATAAGTATTCAGTTAAAATAATAGAAGACTGCTCTCAAGCACATGGTGCAAAAATTAACAATAAATCTGTTGGGTCATTTGGAGATATTTCGACATGGTCATTTTGCCAAGATAAAATTATTTCAACTGGAGGAGAAGGTGGGATGATTACCACAAATTCAAAAAAATTATGGAGTAAATCTTGGTCTCTGAGAGATCATGGTAAAGACTACAATACAGTTTTTAATAATAATTCTAAAAACTATAGGTGGTTGCACCTCACATTTGGAGGCAATTCAAGATTAACAGAAATGCAATCAGCTATTGGACGTTTACAGTTAAAAAAAATGAATTTGTGGAATAAGAAAAGAACTCAAAATGCCAGCAAAATTCTTAGCGTGTTAAAGAAATTTAATAAACTAATTACAATTCCTTTAATACCTAATAATTTTAAACATGCTTGGTACAGATGTACTGTACATGTGAATGATAAGTATTTGAAAAAAGGTTGGAGCAGAAACTTAATAATTGATGAATTAAGAAAGCTAGGTATAAAAGTTTTTGTTGGATCTTGTCCAGAGATATATTTGGAAAAAGCTTTTAAAAATAAAATTTACAAACCTAAAAAAAGATTGACTAATGCAAAAAAATTGGGAGAAAATACATTAGCTTTTTTAACTCACCCAACAATAACTTTGAATGAAATTAATTATACAACTAAGTGTATTTATACAATATTAAATAAAGCTAAAATAAAAAATTAAATTATGATTTTTTTAATTGATCAAATTTCAATAAAAATTAATTAATAGTGCAAAAATTAAATACAAAAAAAAATTCGATTAATAATATTATTTATAAAGATTCTTTTAATAAAACTAATATTAGGGTGGTAGCAACTATTCCTATTTTATTGATTACTGGTCCCTTTTTATCAGATTTAGTTGTTTCTATAAGTTCTCTCTTTTTTTTATTTTTTGCTATCAAAAATAAAAATTTTTATTATTTTAATAAATACCCTTTTATTTTATTTTGTATTTTTTGTATTGTTTGTATTTTTTCTAGTCTACTGTCTGAAAATATTTTGCACAGCTTTGAAAGTAGCTTATTTTACTTTAGGATTGGTATTTTTTCATGTTTAATTTGGTATTTAGCTGATGTGGATAAATCTATTTTCAAGCATTTTTATATTGTACTAATTTTATGCTTTTCTACTTTGGTAATAGATGGTTATAGTCAATTTTTTTTTGAAAAAAATATTTTAGGATATGGTATTGCAGATGGATCACGCATAGCATCTCTATTTGGTGAAGAGCAGGTACTAGGATCCTATTTAAGTAGACTATTTCCATTATTATTTGCTTTTTTCTTAATGAATAAACACAAAAAATTTGAGCTTTATTTAATTGGAATATTATTCATTTTAGCTGATGTTTTAATATATCTCTCTAGTGAAAGAACAGCTTTCTTTTTTTTAAATTTATCCACTATATTTATTATTTTTTTTATTAAAAAATATAAAATATTTAGATTAATAACCTTTCTGACAGCTCTTGCTCTTATTACTTTTATAACTTTTAATAATGAAAAAATTCAACATCGCATGATTAAAGGACCTGCTGATGGTATGGGTTTGTTTAATGAATCAGTTAAAATGAATATTTTTTCTGAAGCACATGATAGCTTAATTAGAACCTCCTTAAAAATGTTCTTAGATAAGCCTATTTTTGGACATGGTCCAAAAATGTTCAGAATTATTTGCAAGGAATCCAGGTATCAGGCGGGCATTCACCCCTGTGACACACATCCTCATAATTTTTATGTTCAGCTATTAGCTGAAACTGGAATTATTGGATTTAGTTTTTTCTTTATTGTTTTTTGTTATGTTTTGTATTGTTCGTTTAGGCAGTTTATGAGCATTTTACATAATAAAAAAGATAGATTTTTAACAGATTATCAGGTCTGCTTACTTGCAGGGATATTGATTACTGTTTGGCCATTTTCACCAAATGGAAGTTTTTTTAATAATTGGTTAATTATTATATACAGTTTACCGTTTGGATTTTATCTTCAGTCTGTTTATTCAACATCAAAAAGAAACAGCAAATAATATGTGCTCATTTTCATAAATAAAATTTGAATATCAAAGTAATTGAAAGTATAAATAAAAAATACAAAATGTTTAAAAAGTAAATTCATGATAAACAGATTAACATTTAACAGAATTGGATAATAAACTATGAAAGCGTTTATAATTGCAGAAATTGGAATAAACCACAATGGTGATATAGATATTTGTAAAAAACTAATCGATGTTGCTGTAGTTGCAGGTTGTAATGCTGTTAAATTACAAAAAAGGCAAATTGATTTAGTTTATACAAAAGAATTTCTCGAATCAGCTAGAGATAGCCAGTGGGGTAGTACTCAAAGAGATCAAAAAAATGGTTTAGAGTTTTCTGAAAATGAATATGTGAAAATAGATAAGTACTGTAAAGAAAAAAATATTGAATGGTTTGCATCAGCTTGGGATACCGAAAGTCAAAAATTTTTAAAAAAGTTTAATTGTAATTATAATAAAGTAGCCTCTCCAATGATTGTTTATGAGAAATTACTTAGATTAATTGCTGAAGAAAAAAAACATACATTTATATCTACTGGAATGTCAAATATCGAGGACATTGAAAAAGCAGTAAAAATATTTAAAGATTCTGAATGTCCTTTTGAGTTAATGCATTGTGTTTCTACCTATCCAATGCAAACAAAACATGCTAATTTGAATTTAATTAGAACACTCCAAAATAAATTTAATTGTAATGTAGGTTATAGTGGGCATGAAAGTGGTCTAACAGTCTCTTATGCGGCTGCAGCTTTAGGTATTTCATCACTTGAAAGACACATCACTCTTGATCGTACAATGTATGGTTCTGATCAATCAGTATCAATAGAACCTCATGGCCTTAAAAAACTTATTGGAAAAGTTAGAGAAATTGAATCTGCAATGGGAGATGGAGTTAAAGTATTTTTAAAAGAAGAAGTCCCAATTGCTAATAAACTTAGAGAGCATATTAAAGAATAGTTGTTAACATTAAATGATTAATCTAGGAGTGATGCAAGGACGCCTGTTACCAAAATATAATGGTAGGTATCAGGCTCACCCACTAAATTATTGGCAAAAAGAATTTAGTATGGCGCAAGATTTAAATTTAGATTGTATTGAGTTTATTTTAGACCATAATGACCTTGATAAGAGTCCATTGATTTATAAAGATGGATATAAAGAGATAGTATCTCTAGTTAAAACCTCTAAAGTAAAAGTATTAACGATATGTGCAGATTATTTCATGCAATTTCCACTGCATTCAGAAGATAAATTTGTAGCTGAAAAAAGTTTCTCCATATTGAAAAAGCTAATCAAAACTGCATATTTAATAGGTGCTCAGGATATAGTCATTCCATGTGTTGATAGTTCAAGCTTTAAAAATAATAAATTGAAAAAGCAAAAATTTATCAAACAAGTTAACAGATTATTAGACGATTTAGATGAAAGTAATATTAATCTATCGCTAGAAACCGATCTTGGTCCTCAAGAATTTTATGATTTAATTAAGAATATAGATAATAAAAATATAACAATAAACTATGATATAGGTAACAGTGCATCATTAGGCTTTGATTGTGTAGAGGAGCTAAACTTATATGGTGATAAGATTACCGATATACACATTAAAGATCGATTACTAGGTGGTGAATCAGTAATACTTGGAAATGGCAATGCTAACTTTGAAATTTTCTTTAAAAAATTATCAGAAATCAACTATAAAGGCCCTTTAATAATGCAAGCATTTAGAGATGACGAGGGAGTTGGTATTTTTAAGACTCAATTGGAATGGATAAAAAAATATTTACCTTAATACTTTAATAATGGCGAAAAAAAACTTTTTAATAATAATACCTGCAAGAGCAGGTTCAAAATCAATAAAAAATAAAAATATTCTTAAATTTAACAAGAAGCCTCTCATATCTTGGACTATTAATCAGGCTCTTAAAATTAAATCTGCAAGAGTCGTTGTTTCAACAGATAGTAAAAAAATTAAAAAAATAGCTGAAGAGTATGGAGCGGAGGTTCCATATTTAAGAAAGTCTAATTTATCAAATGATACTATTGGGATAGAGCCTGTATTAATTGATATGGTTAATTATTTAAAGCGTAGTGAAAACTACCAACCGGATGCGGTTATATTGTTAATGCCAACATCACCATTTAGAAAAATTAACGATATAATTCGAGCTATTAAATTGTTTAAAAAAAATTTGTACACTTCAATTGTATCTGTATCTAAAGCTGTAGCTAACCAAAATCCACACTGGATGCTTAAAGAGCACAAAGGAAATACCTTACTTTCAACGGGAGAAAATTTGAATAAGATTAAACCAAGAAGGCAAGATTTACCTGAAATCTTTATAAGAAATGATTTTGTTTATATTATTAAGACTCAAAATTTATACAATGAGACTCCCGGACTTTATGGTAAAAAAGTTAAATTACTAAAAATTAATGAAGACAGGTATGATGTGGATATAAATTCTAAAAAAGACTGGAAAATAGCTGAGTATATCTTTAAGCTAGAAAAATAAATATTATGGATTTATATTTAAAAAAAAAAATTGTTTTAATATCTGGTTCCTCTAAAGGAATTGGACTTGCTATAGCTACTAATTTTTTAGAAGAAGGCTCAACGGTCATTTTAACTGGACGTAATAAAAAATCACTTTTAGTTAGTCGTAATTTTTTAAGTGAAAAATACCAAAATAAACAGTTACACTCTGAAGTAGTTGATTTTACTAATGAGAAATCTGTAGAGAGATTAAAAATTAAGATTATTAAAAAATTTAAAAAAATTGATATTGTAGTAGCTAATGTTGGGAGTGGTAAAGGTTATGACTTACCAATACTAAACAAAAAAAAATGGATAAAAAGTTGGGATTTAAATTTTAATTCTGCTTTAAATACTTCTCGAATATTTCTTCCTTTGCTAGAAAAATCCAAGGGTTCACTATTATATATTTCATCAATTGCTGGATTAGAAGTTATTGGAGCACCAGTAGAATATTCTACTGCAAAATTTGCATTAATAGCCTTAGCAAAAAATCTATCAAAAAAATATTCTAAAAATGTGAGAATAAATGTTATTGCACCAGGTAATATATTTTTTAAAGATGGAACTTGGGATAAAAAGATAAAACAAAATTCAAAATTTGTTAAGAAATTGATTAAAGAAACAGTCCCTATGAATAAATTTGGTGACCCTACTGATATATCTTCTGCAAGTGTATTTCTCTGTTCTTCAAAAGCAAAATTTATTACTGGATCTGTTTTAGTAATTGATGGAGGGCAAACTTCAACGATTTAAGATGATTAAAAAACTAAAAGATATATTCAATATTAAAAAAAAAGTTGTTGTCATTACAGGTGCAGCAGGCTTATTAGGAAAAAAACATGCAGAGGTGGTAGCTGCTTATGGAGGAATTCCAATTCTTCTAGATATTAATTTAAAAAAATTAAATAAATTAGAAAAACACCTTAATAAAAAATTTAATGTTAAATCAAAAGGTTTTTTAGTGGATATTACTAATGAAATTGAAGTAAAAAAAAACGCACAATTCTTACTTAAAAAATATAAAAAAATCGATTGTTTAATAAATAATGCCTCAAATAACCCACTAGAGTTTATTAAAAAAAATAACATAACAGCTGAAAAATATAAAGAAAAGACGAGACTTGAAAACTTTGATTTAAGCACATGGTTGAAGGATTTAGAAGTTGGCCTGACAGGTGCTTTTATTTGCTCAAAACATTATGGTAATATAATTTCAAAAAATATAGAAGGTGGTGTAATTCTTAATATATCATCAGACTTGGGTATTATTGCTCCAGACCAAAGATTGTATAAAAAGAAAAATCTAAAAAGTAACAATCAACCTGTTAAACCAATTAGCTATTCAGTTATAAAAACTGGATTAATAGGACTTACCAGATATCTTTCCACGTATTGGATTGAACAAGGAGTAAGGTGCAATGCTTTATGTCCTGGTGGAATTAACAGTGGCTTTCCAAAAAAATTTGTTAAAGAAATTGAATCTAGAATTCCCTTAGGAAGAATGGCAAAAATAAACGACTATCAAGGCAGCTTAATTTGGATGATTAGTGATGCCTCTAAATACATGAATGGTTCGATAGTTGCAGTAGACGGTGGAAGAACTGCTTGGTAAATAATTTACTTAACTAACATGGATCAGATATTTGAAAAAATTATTTTTGAAATAGGAAATAATCATCTAGGTGATATTAATTATTTTAATCAATATATCGATTTATTAATTAAAAAAGATGTCAAAAATGTTAGTTTTCAAATAAGAGAAGAAAAATTTTACAAAGATAATAATAATCTTATTTTAAATCAAAATTTATTATTAGATGGTTTTGAAAAGTTAAGAAAAAATCATATTAAAATTGGATATGCGGTTTCTGATACTAATTATAAAAAATATGTTGGAGAGTACACTCCTGATTTTTTTAAAGTATTGAGCTGGGCATCAGACAATTTAGACTTAATTAATTATTTATATAAGAGTAATATACCAATATATCTATCATTGGGGACTTTATCTCAAAAAGCAATTTTCGATTTATTGGCTAAAATAGAAAATAAATTTAATAATATCAGATTAATACATACTCAACTTAATTATAATTTTAAAGACTTGAATCTTATGTTTATAAAGAAGCTAAAATCAAAAACTAATATTCCAATATGTTACGGCCATCATGCAAAAGCAACTTTAATACCGCTATATATGTCGCTGGCACTTAACGTTCATAAGATATTTGTATATATTAAAATAGATAACTCTAAATTACACCCAGATGAAGATCATGCACTTTATTTTTCTGAAATAGAATCGTTTAAGAAAGATTTAAATTTATGTATTGGTTCATTGGGAACTGAAGTGAAAAATTCCTCAATTAATTATATTGAGAAAATTGACAAAGAAAGGAAAAAATAACCATATGAAAAAAAGAAAAGCTATTGTTATTGCCGGTTCAAGAGGAGTTGGAAAGTCTATTGCAGGTATGCTGAAGTTAAATAAATTTGAAGTGATTGCCACAAGCTCAAAACAGGTTGATACCTCTGAAATCAAAGATGTTGAAAATTTTATTGACAGAAATAAATTAACAGATGTGTTGGTTTTAAATACTGGAGGACCTCCCCCAAAAAAATTACAAGATATAACAAAAAAAGATTGGATAAGATATTTTAATCAATTATTTTTATCATTTGCTCTTCTTCTTCAAAACATTAAAGTAAAAAAAAATGGTTATGTATTTCTAATATCTTCTTACTATATTAAAGAACCAAATAAAAATATGGTTCTATCAAATGCTTTTCGTACAGCATTTTCGGCTGTCTTAAAATCTTATGGTCAAGAAAATCTTAAGAATAATATTACAACAATTAATTTAGCTTTAGGACCGATATATACTGACAGATTAAAATCTATGAATCCAAACAAAACAAAAAAACAGATAGGTGAAAATTTACCTCTGGGAAGAGTTGGTGATCCTTCTGAGATAGCAGATATAGTTGAATCGATTATTCAAAAAGAAGTAAAGTACTTAAATTGTCAAACTTTATTTGTTGACGGAGGGATATCCAATACTTTATTCTAAGTTTTATGGATGGAAATATAAAAACTTTAAATGACGAATTTAACAATAAAGGAATACAAATTTTTTCTGATATTTATTCAAGTCAAGAATTAGATGAAATAGAAAATATTTTATTTAAAAATTTAAAAAAAATAAAAAGTGTAACACCATTTACTTCATCAAAAAATTATTCGAATTGTAGTTATACAATTCCTGAACTTAATAAATTAATTTTTAATGATAGATTGATTGAAAAATTAAAATTATGCTTAGGATCTGAGAAATTAATGTATACCTCTGTACTTGGTGTTCAAAAAGATATGTTGAGTGGTTGGCACAAAGATGATGGAACTACATTAACAACAGATAATGGATATTTTTTAAAAGACCCATATAATGATGAAACCTGTAGGGTTTTAAGAGTTGGTATATACTTCCAAGACCATAATAAAGATCACCCAGGAACGCATTTTAAGTTTTTTTCACATAAAAAAAGAGATTTAGATACAGGTGAAACAAGTTTTGTTGAAGGTAAAAGGGGTTGTGTTTCTATTTTTGATGTACGCCTTACTCATTCAGGAACTTTTAGATCAAAATTATATAATAGTGTTATTAATATTTCTCCAAACAAACTTAAGCCTAAAGTTGTTGTATTTCTTAATATGATTAGAAGTTTTTGGCTTAAAATGACAAACAAACATAAGCTCACAGTTTGGACAGCATTCGGAGTTTCAAATCATAATACAATAAATTATTCAAAAACCATGATGAAAGGACAATTAATTCAATCTGGTGGACATTGGAACTTACCACTTGAATGTAGTGAGTTATTAGAAAGTAAAGGCATAGAGCTAGCCTCAAAGCATTTTAATGATACTGATTTTCAAAATTAAGACTGTACACTAATTGTAATTATAAAGAATAAATCCATGAGTAATCAAAAAAAACATGTAATTTTTTGCCATAAAAAAGTTGGTTCACTTGATTTTTTTATACCATTAGGTGCAATAGACAAAGAAATAAAAACTACAGTATTTGTTATCTATGACCTTTATATTTGGTTTATTCATAATAATTCAAGGTACTTAAAATATATTTATCAAAAAAATAACTGTACTATAGAATTTAAATTAGGATCTCTTTATGGCAACAGGGGATATATTAACAATTCATTCTATTTAAGAATAATAAGTTTTTTTTTATTTCTATGTTTTAAATTAAAAATAAAAAAGAATAATTATTTAATTATTTTGCTTGATCATTTATTAATAAATAAAAGGCGTATTAATAAATCTTTAAATTTTAAAGGTCTCATTGATGAAAAAAGTAAAATTTGGTACGAGTGGTCAAATACAGCAAATGTTGGTATGTCAATTCTTGAAAGTTTAATTAAGATGAAATATGAAATCAATTTTTTACCAGACTCTCCTATAATGGAAAGCTATTACACCATGAAAGAGAATATTAAATCATTAAATTATAAAAAAATGATTTTTCATTTACCAGATTTTTCTCAAATTAAAAAATTTAATGAAGACTATCCTCAATATATTAAAAATACATTTTTTTTGAGACCAGGCTACACGATTAACGAATGGAAAGAATTATATCAAAAAAATTATAAAATAATTAACAATAAGCGCATTACTATAGATATCTTATTTATTGCTCAAAAAAAAAATACCACAAACACTAAAGATAATAATGTGCTATTTATTGATAAATTCGAACATAGAAGAAACATAAAAGAAGTTGTTAATGTAATTGATAAACTTGGTATAAATAAAAAAATAATCTTTCACTATAGACCACATCCCAGTCTAGCAAAGGAGAATGACTTCAAATGGGTAAAAGATTATATAGAAAAATGTCATATTACATTCAGGGATTGTTCAAACACCTGTACCTGGGATGAAATTTTAACAGTAGATATATTATTAAGTGAGTTTACGGCTGCTTTTTTAAATGCATCCATTGTTAATAAAAAATACATTATCAGAAATCACAGCTTTGAGTACTTTTATGAATTTAAATCAATAAGAAATGCTTATAAAAGGTTTTTAGATAATAATGAGATAATTAATTTTTCAGATTTAAATAAAATTTTAACAAAAAAATTAAAAAATGTATAAACGATATTAATCAACTTTCATTTTTATGAATAAATTTTAATTAGATTATAAATGAGTAAAAAATCAATTTGTATAATACCTGCCAGGTCAGGATCAAAAGGAATTCCAAAAAAAAATATTAAGATATTGAATAATAAACCTTTAATACAATATAGCTTTGAGACAGCTGTAAGATCTAAATTATTTGATAAAATTGTATTATCTACAGACTCAAATGAAATAGCTGAGGTAGGAAAAAAAATAGGATTAGAGGTTCCATTTTTGAGACCCACTGAAATTGCTACTGATGAAGCTCCTATGATTGATGTGATAAAACATACGATCAATTTCTTTTCCGAAAGTTATAATCCTGATATTATCTGTATACTACAACCAACCTCTCCATTTAGAGATGTTAAAGATTTAATAAAAGGACATAAATTAATATTAAATGAAGAGTGCGACTCTGTTGTCAGTGTTGAGCAAATGCCATCTCAATATTCACCCTACAGTGCAATGAAAATAATAAATAACAAGCTAAAATTACTTATTAAAGATGATAAGCCTGCTACAAGAAGACAAGATTTAGAAGATGTTTATTTAAGGTCTGGTTGTTTTTATTTTGTGCAAATTAAAACATTACTTCAAAAAAAATCATTATATGGAGATATATGTTTACCTATTATAACAAATAATCAAAATACTATTGATCTTGACACTTTAGATGACTGGGAAAAAGCTAAACAAATTTCAAAAAAATTTCTGTAAAATATAATAAATACTTAAGAATTAAATTGTGTATAAAATAAAAAAAAAGATATTAGATTTAAAAATTATAAAAGATTCATTATTAATGAATCTAGTATATATTTTTTATTCATTCATAAAATTTTTAATTTTAAGTAGGTTTGATTTTTATGCACCAATAAAAATGAAATCTAAAAAAAAATCTGACACATTAGTAATACTTGGGGCAGGTAAGACTTTAAATGAGCTAAATCAGGAGCAACTTAAATATATAAGTGAATGCGATATTGCTGGTTTAAGTTATAGTATATTTTACCCTTTAAAGCTGAAATATTTTTTTTTTGAAAGCCCTGAAATTTATGCTAACGAAGCTATAAAACTATACAGACAGAAATTTTTACCTAGAGTTGAGTCACTTTATAAAAATAAAGATATTGAAAATTTAATCTGGAAAAACCCTGAAGAAAATTTTTTCAAAAAATTTTTAAATCATAAAAATTATAGAAATATGATTGTATGCAATATACTTACGAACAATAAATTAATTATGATTAAAGTAATAAAAATTATTGAATATTTAAAACTTAATAGGTATTTTTTATTACAAAAAAGAGGATCTCTTTTTAGCATTGTGCAGTTTGCAAAACTAATGGGTTATACAAAAGTGATATTTTCTGGTGTTGATTTACTAAATAATAAATACTTTGTTGAAGACGAGTTATATAAAAAATATGGTTTACCAAATCCTAGCACCATAGATATAGCTTCTAGAATCAATAAATATGAAAAAAATCTATCATCCTCAGTGCATAATACTGAAGACTCCAAACTCGATTTACCTATCTCAAAAGCACTAAGTTATTTATTTGAGGAATATAGTGATATTAAATTTTTAGTTACTTCAAAAAATACAGAATTATTAAAATATACTCAACTTTGGAAAATTTAAATTAGCTACTTATCAATTAACAATTTTAATTTTGTTGTTAAATTTTTACACATTTGTTATATCTAAATTTAACAATTTTAATCTTATAAAAACTTACATGCTCCAAATAAATGATTTAATTTCATTATACAATATTCTTATAGAAGTTAAATCTTGTAAAACTTTATGTTAGAATAATCAAATGAGAGATAAGACATTTATTATAGCTGAAGCAGGCGTTAATCATAATGGAGAATCTTCACTTGCATTTAAATTAGTAGACATTGCTAAAGAGAGTGGTGCTGATGCTGTAAAATTTCAATTATTTTGTTCAGAAAATTTAGTTACTAAATATGCTGTTAAAGCTGATTATCAACTAAAGGATAAGGAAAGTAACACTCAATTAGAAATGTTAAAAAAATTAGAACTATCAAAAAAAAATTATCAAGATCTAAAAAATTATTGTAAAAAAAAAAAAATTGAGTTTATGTGTACTGCATTTGATAAAGTTAATTTAAATTTTTTAGTAGATAAATTAAATGTTAAAACATTAAAAATTGGCTCTGGTGAGATAACAAATGGACCTCTTTTAATGGCTCATGCTAAAAAAAATCAAGATTTAATATTATCAACAGGAATGTCTAATCTTACTGAAGTCAAAGAAGCTTTGAGTGTTATTGCTTATGGATATTTAAATTTAAACATTAAAATTAACAATCCAACTTTAGAAAATTTTAAAAATGCATATGTATCTTCATTAGGTCAAAATATATTAAAAAAAAAAGTCACACTATTACACTGCACAACAGAATATCCAGCCCCTACATGTGATTTAAATCTAAAAGCAATATCAACTATGAGAGATTACTTTGGTTTAAAAGTAGGATATTCTGATCACAGTAAAGGAGTTCACGCTTCAATAGCCGCTGTATACTTAGGGGCTAAAGTTATAGAAAAACATTTTACTCTTGATAAGACTCTAAATGGACCTGATCATAAAGCCTCATTGGAGCCGAATGAATTAAAGGATCTTATTGCTAAAATTAGAACATTAGAAAAGATGAACAATAATGAAAAGTTAAAATTTATTAATTCAATTAATGATTTTGATCAGATGTTAGGAAACGGAATAAAGAAATTAATGAATTCAGAAACTAAGAACATTGAAATAGCAAGAAGATATTTAGTTGCAAAAAACGATATTTTCATTGGTGAAAAATTTACAGGCAAAAATTTAACCTGTAAAAGATCTAAGCAAGGATTTAGCCCCATGCTTTATTGGAATTTTCTTGGAAAGTTAGCCAAAAAAAATTATTTAAAGGACGATATTATTCAATGAAAATAGGTTATTTTGCTGATGGAGTATGGGCTCATAAAGCACTCGAAAAAATAATAAATACTAAGAATTTAGAAATTAGTTTTATTGTTCCTAGATATTCTAGACAAGATCCTATACTAAAATTATGGGCTACAAAACTTGGAATTGATTTTCTTCCAATGAAGAATATCAATGATTCTAAAAATATAGATAAGATTAAAAAATATAATACTGATTTATTAGTATCAATGTCATTTAATCAAATTTTTAAAAAAGAAATACTATCTATAAATAAATTAGGTGCCATAAACTGCCACGCAGGTGCACTACCATTTTATCGTGGTAGAAATTCACTAAATTGGGCCTTAATAAATGATGAAAGTTCATTTGGGGTGACTGTTCATTACATAGATGAAGGAATTGATACAGGTGATATTATTGCTCAACACAAACAACCAATTAAAGATACAGATGATTATGGAAGTCTTTTAAAAAAGGCCACACATCTTTGTTCGGATCTTTTGTGTCACTCTTTAAATGACATCTTATCCAATAGTACTAACAGAATAAAACAAATTGAGATAGATTCAGTTGGAAGTTATTATAAAAAAAGAAAAAAAGGTGATGAAAATATTGATTGGACTTGGAATAGTAGAAAGTTATTTAATTTTGTTAGGTCACTTAATACACCAGGGCCATGCGCAAGAAGCTTTATATCTAAAAATGAGATAAAAATAAAAAAAGTTGCAGTAGTTGATTTTATTGATGGGAAATTTATACACGGTGAAGTTATAAAAAAAAATAACAAGATTTATATAAAGACAATAGATAAGTTTTTAGAATTAATAAACTATGAAACTGACAATAACTTTGTTCTATCTGAAGGTGACTTATTTAAAATTTAATAAATTTTTATAGCTTATAAAGTATGGAAATGCTGGTTATAAATTAATAAAATAATTATTATGAAAAATAAATATACTGTCAAACTAGAAAGTAAAGACTGGACAAAAACAATTTTAGATAAAAATTCATCAATGGGAGATGCAATTGAAATACTAGATAAAACAATATTCAAAATTATTTTAATTTTAAATAAAAAAAATCAACTTTTAGGAACTGTTACAGACGGTGATATCAGGAGAGCTTTGTTAAAAAAATTTGATTTTGATACAAAATTAAAATTTTTCATGTTTAAAAAGCCAAGTTATGCATTTAACACTATTTCAAGAAGTGCAATTATTAAAATAATGAATGATAACGCACTTATGCAAATGCCAATAATAGACAAAAATAAAAAAGTGATTGGGTTAGAAACATTGCAAAATTTACTATCAAGAAAAAATTTAGATAACCCAGTATTGTTAATGGCAGGAGGATATGGAATACGACTCAGACCACTAACAATAGATAACCCCAAACCAATGCTTAAAATTGGTGATAAACCCTTATTAGAAATAATTATAAATCAATTCAAAGATGCAGGATTTAAAAATTTTTATATTTCCACTCACTACAAAGCAGATAAAATTGAAAAATATTTTAAGAATGGAGAAAATTTTGGCGTAAATATTAAATACTTATTAGAAAAAAAACCATTAGGAACGGCTGGAGCATTATCACTTCTGCCAAAAACTATAAAAAAACTTCCCTTGATAGTAATGAATACTGACCTTTTAACAAAAGTAGATTTCTTAGATTTATTAAATTTTCACAATAAAAATCAATCTGATATCACCCTATGTGTTAGAGAAAAAGAATTCAAAATACCTTATGGAGTAATTGAACATAAGAATATAAAAATTATAGATATAAAAGAAAAACCTTCACAAAAAATATTTATTAATGCTGGAATATACGTAATAAATAATTCTTTTTTAAGTAAGTTTAAATTTGATAAATACAAAGACATGCCAAATATTATAAAATCAGAGATAAAAAATAAATCAAATATTAATATGTTTCCAATACATGAATATTGGACAGATATTGGAGGGTTAGAAGAATATACTAAGGCCTCAGAAGATATTAAGAGTTTCTAAAAAATGATTAAGTATTTTTTTTTAATTATATCTTTATTAAATAAATCTCAAAAAAAAGACTTATTAAAAATTTTTTTTTTAATCTTAATAGCAACACTTCTTGAAACCTTTAGTATTAGTCTTGTAATCCCACTTATCACATCAATTGTAAACCCTGAGTCAATTTTATTAAAAAGAATAATTTCTTTTACATACCTAGATCTAAATAAAGATAATATTATTATATATGCGACTATGTCATTTACTTTTGTATTTTTAATAAAGACTTTATTTTTAATCTATTTTCACTGGAAAAGAACAAAATTCATTTATACAACCCAACATTTTTTTTCAAAAAAAATATATGATATTTATTTAAATCAACCTTATTCATTTCACATTAAAAATAATTCAGCTCAACTATTGAGAAATGTAACTAGTGAAGTTGGGGCCTTCACAAATGCTATAAATGCTCTTTCAATCATTTTAAGTGAATTTTTTATTGTTTCTGGAGTGCTTTTTTTAGCTATTTACTTTAATCCAATAACAACAGCTTCAATATTTACCCTTTTTACATTGTTAGGTTTTCTTTATTATTCAATTGTAAAGAATATGACTCTTGATTGGGGAAAGAAGAGGATATTTAATGAGGGTAAAAGAATTCAAGATCTACAACAAGGCTTTAGCATTATTCAGAGTATTAAAGTTTCAAATAAAGAAAATTTTTTTGTGGAAAAATATGCATTACATAATTTTTTGTTTACAACAATGACCCAGTACACAAATTTTTTAGGAAATATTCCAAGGTTATTAATAGAATTTATTGCTATTTTTTTTGCATCTATTTTGATTATATTTCTTTTAAAAACTGGCAGTACTCAAGACGAGTTAATAATAACTTTCGCTTTATTTGCAGCAATAACATTTAAATTACTTCCATCATTGAATAGAATTATTTCTAATATTCAAAGCTTAAGATATGTTGAGCCTACGTTAGATGTTTTAGAAAATGAATTTAAACTTGAAAATAAAAAAGAAATTTTACCAAATGATAAAAACCTATTTAAATTAAATAAAGATATTTTATTTAATAAAGTGAGCTTTTGTTATCCTGGAGCAAATCAAGATATAATAAATAACGTATCTTTTTCTATCAATAAAGGTGATATTACAGGAATAATTGGTCAAAGTGGTTCTGGAAAATCCACTGTCTTAAATTTGATTTTAGGATTATTAGAACCAACTTCAGGAAATATAAAAATTGATGGAAAACCTTTGACCAATGATAATGTAAAATATTGGCAAAAAAATATAGGGTTTGTACCCCAACAGATTAACTTAATAGATGATACACTTAAAAATAATATTGCATTTGGTATTGAGGAAAATTTAATTAACATATCTGCTCTTCAAAATTCAATCTCATTGTCACAACTAACTGAATTCATAAATCAAAATCCAGATAGATTAGACTCATTGGTTGGAGAAAGAGGTATTAGTCTTTCTGGTGGACAAATCCAAAGAATTGGAATGGCAAGAGCATTATATACCTCTCCTAGCTTATTAATACTAGATGAACCAACAAGTTCCCTCGATACAGAAACTGAAAAGCAATTAATAGATGATATTTTGAAACTAAAAAAAGATAGAACAGTAATTATTATTTCACATAACAAATCAATCACAGAAATCTGTCAAAAGGTTATTATTTTGAAAGATTCTAAAATAATTGAATACGATAATTAAATAAGATTGGGTATTTTGATTTCTTTAAATAATTTCTTTCTAATTATTCTTTAATTTGCCATTTAAATATGATTAAATATTTAGATGTTCATAAGTAGTTTACTTTTAATCATTCTGTATGTTTCACACAGATATATTGTTGCATGGATAAATTTTTATAACAATTCAGATAAACGTTTTGGTAACAGTATCTGGCGTTGGACATATGATTATAAAGTAGTTGGAGATAGGGATATTTC
>ENA-OSJC01001346-OSJC01001346.1-marine-metagenome-genome-assembly--contig:-NODE-1346-length-20439-cov-6.028534_pt1 | contig 20439 bp, 23 predicted proteins | sample MGYA00237885_ERZ534234 | MGnify/ENA primary metagenome ERZ534234 (study PRJEB26413, sample SAMN06343907) | marine metagenome | isolation source: coastal waters | place: Atlantic Ocean: West Antarctic... | reverse complement strand
ACTAAATCCACAGAGAGGTAGATCTAACAATTCAGCTGTATTGATGAGACATAAAATTACTAAAGAATTCTTTTTAGACTTATGGAAAAGAGTAGAGTTATCTGGTGCCGGCGAACCTGGAATATACCTTAACAACGACAAAGATTGGGGAACAAATCCTTGTTGCGAAATAGCATTACGTCCTTATCAATTCTGTAACCTTTGCGAAGTAAACGTAAGCAATATAGAATCACAAGAAGATTTCAACGCTAGAGTTAAAGCTGCTACATTTATAGGAACGGTTCAAGCAAGTTATACAGACTTTCATTACTTAAGAGAAATTTGGAAAGAAACAACAGAAAGAGATGCTTTGGTAGGTATATCAATGACAGGTATTGGATCAGGTGTTGTGTTAGGTTACGATATGAAACAAGCATCTAAGATTGTTATAAAAGAAAATGCAAGAGTTGCTAAAATTATAGGAATAAATAAAGCTGCAAGAACAACTACAGTAAAACCTGCAGGAACAACTAGCTTAGTATTAGGTACGTCTTCAGGTATACATGCATGGCACAATAAATATTATATACGAAGATTAAGAGTAGGAAAGAACGAATCGATTTACGGTTACTTATCTACAAACCATCCTGAATTATTAGAAGACGATTACTTTAGACCTCACGATACTGCATGTATTAGTATTCCACAAAGAGCACCAAAAGGATCTATACTAAGAACAGAATCTCCTTTTGCATTATTAGAAAGAGTTAAACAAGTAGCCGATGAGTGGGTAAAACCAGGACATAGAAACGGATCAAATAGTCACAATGTTTCTGCTACAATTTCGTTGAAAGAAAACGAATGGGAAGCTGCCGGAGAATGGATGTGGGCTAATAGAAATTCTTACAATGGATTATCTGTTTTACCTTATGACGGAGGAAGTTATGTACAAGCTCCGTTCGAAGATATTACTAAAAAGAAATACGAAGAAATGTTATCTTCGCTACACAACATAGATTTAACAAAAGTTGTAGAGATGGAGGACAATACAGATCTAACAAATGAATTGGCGTGTGCAGGTGGAGCTTGTGAAATAGGTACATTATAATACCTGAAACATTTCCCTATGTCGTTAAATTTTGTTATATTAGATCTATAATAAAATAAAGGTTATATATGAAAAACAATTACATCATCGGAGCTGGTCCTGCGGGATTAATAGCTGCCTACTATATGAAAGATTATAAAGTAATCGACAAAAGTCCACTAGGACAGTTGAGAGCTCCATTCATTCCTGGCCCAAGACTATTACAAGCAACACCCAACATGACAGCATTAATCAAAGAGATATTTCCTGATTGGTGGCTAAACATACAAACCGCCAAAGTAGGATATTCTGAAAACGGCAAAGCAACAGATATACCTCCCAAAGGATTCAAGAACAAATATGTTGAAAAAACTAGAGGAACTTCAGCTGTCGAAGGAAGTCATTTGTCTGAAGGCAAAAATGAAATAGAACACATAGAACTAGGCGCAATGTCGCAAGAAAGCTACGCCAAAGTATTTAATAGATTGTTGGAAATTATAAAAGACAGAGGTCAGTTAATAGAAAAACATATTGAAAATATAGATATAGATAATAAAACAATTACATTTGCTGGTGAAGGCGAAGATATTGGATTAACTAATTTTTACGATAAAATAGTGTCTACTATAAATCTAAACATATTAAGCAAGCTTGCGCCAGAAATGGATATAGATTTAACAGAATTAACTACAAAAGGTAAATGCTTTTACAAAACAGATTACAGTGGTTATCACGGTACTAGGTACGCCCATAGCTATGTTTATTCTGCTGACACTGAATGGACAAGAAAAACATATTTCGATAATTACATAGTATATGAATCTGTAGAACCTATAGGATCAGAAACAATAGAAGGTAATAAAGTTGAAATGAAATTTGAAAACTTACCGATACAAATTGTAAAAAGTAAAAATATAGATAGTGTAAACGGAATAAAAATGTTAGGAAGATTTGCACAATGGAATCATAAAATTAAAGCAAACGAAGCATTAGATAGAGTTATATCATGGATAAGTTAGAAGAAATATACGAAATACAATACAAATTCACAAAGAGTTTCTTTGAGAAAAAGGGATTAACTTTGGAAGATGTTATGAACAATAAAGAACTAAAGATAAAGTGGAACAAAGAATATATCTTGGCACTATCAAAAGAAGTATATGAAGTATTAGATGAGATAGATTGGAAATCACATACTACTAAGATTACCGAAGACGTCAACGACAATATACTAGAAGAATGCGTAGATGTAATGAAATACTTACTAGGTTTAATGCAATTAAATGGTTTTTCAATAGACGATATATATGCTAAGTTCAAAGATAAGTCAAACGTTGTTGAGGCTAAGTTTGCACAAGAAGAAACTATGGACAAGTTAAAAGCTAGCGATAAACCGATTGCCTTTATAGATATAGACGGTGTGTTAGCAGATTGGCCTGGTGGTTTCTTAAAGTTTGTAAGCAAAGAATTGGGTAAAGAGTTTTTGACAATGCCGCAATTTAAAAGTATAGTACCTAAGAAACAACAATACCAATTAAAATCACAATATAGAGCTTCTGGTGCAAAAGCAGAACTAGATGTATTGCATGGCGCTAAAGAATTTATGGAATCAATATGCGATAAATATTCTATAGTTCTTTTAACTGCTAGGCCTTATAAAAAATACTTTAGAATATATTCAGATACTTTAAAATGGTTGGCTGACAACGAAATATGTTATGATGCTATTATGTTTGACGAAGAAAAAGAAAAGTATATTATAAATAACTTTGAACCAGAACAAGTAGCATTTTGTATTGACGACGATATAAACAATGCAAATAAATTAAACGATAATGGATTTACAGTATATTTAAGAAAGAACTTAGGTATATACTCAGAAGATACACTAAGAAGAAAACTAAACAGCGGAATAGAAATACTAGATAAAACCTTATCAGAAACTAAATGGAAATGGAACGAACTAAACTAACACTTTGTTTTTACGAAAATCCCGGAGCTCTAAAGGAAATAGAACATTGGGAAAAAGCTATGTCGAAAAGTATAATAAGTAAATGGAAAGTAGAATCTGAATTATCTTATGCGATCGGTAGAGAAGACAAAACTTTAGAGTTAATGATGTGTACTCCATTGGATACATTACCTGTTAGAGAAACTAAACAAATTATGCGTATGGCTAACAACTTAGCATTACTTCACGGCGTTCCTGAACTTAAATATTACAAGACGTTAATTTTTGGAAGAGTAGAAGAAGATCAATTAAGATTTATATCAACGATGATGATGATATTAAAAAATAAACACCTCTAGATTTTTTTATGTCAATTATTTTACGTATATTAGTACTATGAATAAACACAAAAGAAAACCAATTTTCATACACATAGACGGTCCAGATAAAACAGGCAAAGATTCTGTTAGAGTTAGAGTTGTACAATTGTCTGAAGGTTCTATAATGACAGTTGTAAGATCGTATATATCTCAAATAGCATACTTAATTATTTACGACAGAAGCGAAGAGCATGTAAATCAATTTTTTGATATGTGGTTCCAAGCATATCTTACAGGTGAAGAATTTGTATTTATAGATTGTGATTACGAATCGGTAAAACAAAGATTTATAGATCACGATGAACAAGATCTAGCAATAGAAGATTGGAAATCTCAAAGAGAAGTATTTCTACAGGTTATTGAAAGAGGTGAGAAGATGGGAATTAAAATTAAAAAATACGATACTACAATTGATACAGTTGAAGAATCGGCAATTAAAATTATAAAAGACATAACGTAATGAGAAAACTATTTATAACAGGCGAAAGTGGAATGTTAGCTACTTCGATTATAAATTCTTTAAAAGGAAATAAAACATTTGAAGTGTTAGACAATACAGATCTAGCAAAATATACAAATGATTTCAGTTACTTGAATGGCAAGTTAGTCAAAGCTAAAGAAGTAGATGTAACCGATACAAAAGTATTAGAATTAGTCGGTGATCGCTTAACAAAAGACGATATTATAATTCATACTGCAGCTTATGTAAACACAGATAAGTGTGATGATTTTTCATATGAAGCTGTAAATTCAAACATATTAAGCACTCAATACTTAATAGCCTTAGCGAATATAGTAGGCTGCAAGATGATATACTTCTCAACAACAGCAGTATTTAATCCTGATGAGTATATGAAAAACAACGGTAGGTTCGATGAGTCTTGCGCAATAGATCCTAAAACTTTATACGGCTTATCTAAATGGTCGGGTGAAGTTGCAACTAAATCAATGGCGCATAACAGATTTATGGTTATGAAACCTGTGTTTATATATGGCGACGCTCCATTCGATAATTCTTCTATGATTAGAAAAATACTAGAAAAGATATATTGTGATCAAAAAAACATACCGTATACTCTATCACCTTTAAACGAAGAAAATAAGCTAGATGTTCTTCTTGATCCTTCAATACAAAAAGATTATATGCGCTATGAATATTTCGGCGAGATGTTCGTAAAGCTACTAGAAGGCGATTGGGGTTGGGGTTGTGATTTCATAATAAGCAAAGACGATCCTAAATTATTTTCAGAATACTTGCATCATATACAAGAGCTAACAGATACTAATGTTCTTGCTCATATAACAATACATGCCGAAGGAGATTATCTAAAAAGACATAACGGCGTATCTAAGAATTTCTATAAACTCCACAGCGATTATGCGTTGCCTCCTGAAGCATACGATATTCAACTAGGAATAGAAAAGACCTATAAATCTATAGTAAAACATTACGAAAATAACCTATAAAATATTTTTTTATGTCATATATTTTTCGTATATTGTAGTATAATATAAAACAAAGAAAATATATGTGTAAAAATTGTAATGTAGAATCTCACAAAGAAGGTGAGAAGTTTAAAAGTTATGTACCACTCCACGGCCATTCGTCGTATTCTCAAGGAGATGGTGTATCAAAAATTGAAGATATAATTGAAAGAGTAAAGGAGATAGGTGCACCCGGTGTATCTTTGACCGAGCATGGTAACATGTCTTCGTTCTATAAATTTTACAAACAAGCTAAAGCAGGTAAAGTAAATCCTATTGTAGGTTGTGAACTTTATACAAATGATTTATATCACAATGACAAAGAAAAGTTTCTAGAAATTAAAAGAGGTAGTGTTGAAACTGTTGGTGATGCAGGTGAAACACTAACTAAATCTGACGCAGACAATAATCATACGTTGGTGTATGCTAAAAACTACGAAGGTATTAAAAACATACTTAAAGTATCTAATGCTAGTTTTGAAACATTCTACAGAAAACCACTATCTAGTTTGCAGATGGTGTATGACACATTAGACGAAAACAATATAATTACTACCGGCTGTTTGCAATCTAAGTGGAATCAACTTGTTTTGGCAGGTAGAGAAACAGAAGCGTTAGAATTAATTAAAAAGTTTAGGGATAAGTTTGGCGAAGATTTCTATTTAGAAGTTCAGCTAAATAATTTAGGCATGCAAAAAACATGTAATGATTTCTACAAGAAAGTATACGAAAAAACAGGAATAAAACCTGTATTCTCATTAGACTATCATTACGTTAATAAAGATGATTGGTATATTCAATATCTATTATATGTAATTAGACAAAGAGAAACTGTAAACTCTTACTCAGTAGATGATTGGTTTTACAGTGTTTACAGTTTATACATCAAAGAAATAGAAGAAGTTTATGCTGAGGCAGAAACATACGGAATGGATAAAGAATTCTTAGAGGTAGCAATACAATCTACGTTTGAAATTAACGCTAAAGTTAATATTGAAATGCCAATGTATCCCGATAATTTTCCTAAGTACGTAGACAAGAAAGAAGATGCTGAAGCTGAGTTTATGGCTAAGTTAAGAACTAAGTGGATGGAAAAGATAGGTAATGGTTTATTACCAGGCAATGATGACAGATATGGAGATAGATTAAAGTATGAAGTAGATATTATCAAAGAAAAAGGCTTTGTAGATTACTTTTTAATCTTAGATGATTTATTAAATAACTTTGTATATCCTTCAGGAGGTGCGACTGGTGCCGGTAGAGGGAGTGCTGGAGGTAGTCTAGTATTGTTTGTTCTAGATATAACAAAGATTGATCCTATAAAACACAACTTAATTTTCGAAAGGTTCTTGAATCCTAGTAGAATAGATCCTGCCGATGTAGATTTAGATATTGATTCTCATACGCATGGTTTGTGTGAAGATTATCTCAAAGAAAAATACGGAAAAGAAAAGGTTTGTCATATTGCTAATTTTGGTAGGTTCGGTGTTAAAACAACAATAAAAGATTTGGCAAGAATACATGAATTAGATTTTGTTTTATCTAATAAACTTACAAGTTATTTCAGTGTTAATCCGGATGCTTCTGTTGAAGATGAGATTAAGGCAGCATTTAAAATAGCACAAAAGAAAAAGGAGCATGATCTAGTTAAATTTATCAAAGACAATCAAAAGTTATTTTTAAAGATTGCGCCTAAAATGATAGGTATGATTAGACATACTGGTAGACATGCATCAGGAATACTGGTTAGTAACAAAGAACTTGTAAATTCAGAACTGCCTTTATTAAAACTAAAAGGCGAAACAGTTACCGGTGTACAAGAAGGAGGTGATGCAAGAGAAGTAAGTGAATTAGGTTATTGTAAATTAGATATATTAGGTTTAAAAAACGCATCTATTATTAACAAAGGATTTAAGCTCATTGAAGATAGACACGGAATTAAAGATACAGAACTAGAAATTATGAAAGGTGATTTCGATGATCCATTGGTATACGATGAATTCACTGTAGGTAATTGCAAAGATATATTTCAATTTGGTTCTGACAACATGATAGATTTGATTAAACGAGTTAAGCCTACTAGCATTGTCGATTTATGTGCAATTAACGCTTTGTTTAGACCTGCTGCAATTAAATCTGGTGCTATTGATTTATATCTAAAAAATAGAAAAGATCCTGCAGCAGCTAAAAGTGATCTTGACCAAAGATCTCCTGAATTATGGAAAATACTAGGTGAATCTTATGGTGCGCTTATCTTTCAAGAACAAGTAATGTTTATCTTGCAAAAAATAGGTGGCTTCTCTTTAGCTGAAGCAGATGCTGGTAGAAAGATATTTAAGTTACTTGATTCAGGTAGATTAGTAAAAGATAAAACAAATCTATATGATATGTTAGATAGATTTAAAGCAGGCGCTAACAAATTAGGAATGGCTAAAGAAGATACTGAACAGTTGATTGAAATACTAGGTAAGAATGCAGATTATTCTTTTAACAAATCTCACTCTATGGCATACGCTATGAATGCTTACATGACAATGTGGCAAAAAGTTCATTATCCAATGGAATATTATACTGCGTTATTAAATCATTCTACTAACGAAGAGTTAAGTTGGTATATAAAACAAATTAAAAATAAAGGAATTAAGTTTAACGAATTTACAGTAGGTCAAACAAGCAATACGTTTGAAGTAGATTACGAAAACAATTCTATTAGGTTTGGATTAAATTTAGTAAAAGGATTATCTAGTAAAGATGTAGTACTTATAAACACAGCAGTTGCAGGCGATCTTAATTCTGCTGAAGATATTGTTAATTTTATTATAGGCAATAAGATATCTAAACGTACGTATGAACCATTAGCTAGATTAGGTTATTTTAAAACAACATTCGATAATTCTAAGTTGCTTGAAAATATATTGAATGGTTGTAAAAACATGAAAAAGAAAGATACAATACAAAGTGTAATAGAAACTGTTACAGAAAACAATGTAGGTGAAAAAGATTGGCAAAAATCTGAAAACTTTGAATGGGAAAAGAAGTATTTTGATTTCTATTTTAACGAACATCCGTTTACTAAATACACTGCGTTTTTCTATGAGAATGCTCCAGATATTATAACTCAGTTAACAGCGCCTAAACAATTGCCAACTGAACTAGAAAAAGGTAGTTTTCAATTGTATGGAATTGTAAATAAAATTATAATTAAAAAATCAAAAAAGACCAATAAAGAATTCTATAAGATAGTTTTAGAGGACGATGTAAAACAGTTATTTATTACAGTATTTAACGCTGTTGATATAGCGGACGTAAAAGAAGGTGATTTTATCTGTATTCCAGTGTCTAAGAACAAATTCGGATTTACAAAAAGTAGAGGTGGGGGAATAAAACAGCTCATATAATTTCCCTATGTCACTTATTTTTGTTATATTTATATTAAATAAAAGGTTACAGAATATATGAAAGAAAAATTAAGTTATGACGTGGTTGAAAACCTCCGAATAGTAATGGGAACATTGCCTGAGGAACAACCACTATTGAAAACAGAATTCAAATTATTACAAGATGAGGTTGAGGTTACGTTAGAAGACCACATGTCGAATCCTTATAAGTCGATGTTTGTTACAAGCACATCTACTTGGGGAGATAATGAGTTTGAAAGAAAATGGCCGATTACCTCACCTGAAGGTAAACTAGAAGTAGTTAAGGCAGTATTGACACATAATACTTTACCTCAAGCAAGAGAGATGGTACAGTTTATATTTAGAGTAAGAGGCGTACCAAGATGGCTTTTCGATTACCACACACAAACTCCGTTTACTAGTTTTATGAGTATAGGTTGTAGAGATAATAATAAATCCGATGTAGACATTGTTACTCTTGACGAGCTTAGCGCAAAACAGAAAAGAGTTATGAAAAGGCTTAAAGGTTTATATGCAAAAGCATTAGATACCGATCAAGCATCTTGGCAATCTGCAAGATCTTTCTTGCCTCAAAGCTATCAACATTCATATCACTTCGGTCAAAATCTATTATCGCTTGTAAGTATGCGAGGTTTTAATGCATCAGGTAAATTTGATCAGATAGATAATAAAGAATGGGCAATGAGTGAATTGTATTTAAAAGTTATAGAATCTGTAGCAGATAAATTTCCTTTAATAGGAGAATACTTAAAGGTTATACATAACAATACAGAAGATGTACTAGAATATATTACAAATATTAAATTTGAAGATCTGAGCGAATCAGATAAAAAGTTATTTACAGATGAATAAAGTTATAGTTAAAAAAGGTATTGAATGCTTAGGCGTAGAGATTCTTAGTTATCAAGAAGATTCAGGAATGATTTCTTACAAAGTAACAGGAACACCTGTATGTCAATTTGACCAGCATTCGAGAGCCAGAGTAGGTATTAAGTTTAAAGATTATAAAGTTAGTGAAGAACCTAACTACGTAGTATATACTCAAGTATGGGATACTATGGAAAAAGATCCTGAATTTAAACAAGAAGTAATGGAAACTCTACAAGAGCTAGAAGAATTAAGAGATGACAATCAAGATATGGATGCTCAAGTAGAACCATCATCGCTTAATCTTATGTCGAGAGAATGTAGTTATGTTGTTGAACAAACAATAGGATCATTAAGAGGACAAATGGCAAGAAGACTGCAATTCTGCGAAGAAGAATTTATTGTAGGTTTACATTGGCTATTAAGAAAAAAGATGATAGATATGGGAATAAGTCTTGCTGAAGGATTTAAACCTATGTGCGATGTAACAAAGAAATGTGAATACGCAAAGGCAGATTATTTGTCTAATGCGTTTGGTTGTTTATTTGCTGGTTGTGGAAGGTGGAAATCTCATACAGAGTTTGCATCATTTAATCAATCGTGTACGACACCAGAATTAGTAAAAGAACAGACAGGAGTTACCTGTACAAAATCAGAGTACGAATTAAAATTAGAAAAGAGCGAATAATATGTTTTTACCAATAGAAGACAACATAATAATCCAGCAAGTTACCGATACAGGACAAACTACTGGTGGAGTTATCATACCCGATACAACGCAAGAAGGTACACTACAAGGCAAAGTAATTGCAGTAGGTCCTGGAAGAAATTTAGAGAATGGAGAAAGAACTAAAATGCAATGTAAAGTTGATGACGTAGTAGTATATCCTAAGTATGGAACAAAAGAGTTAGAAGTAGATGGCGAAGACTATTTAATCATTAAAGAAAAAGAATTATTAACAATTTTAGAGCAATAAAAAAATGGCAAAAGAATTAAAATTTGGCGGAACAGCTAGAGCAGAACTCTTAAGAGGAGTAGATAAATTAGCTAATGCAGTTTCAGCTACACTAGGACCTAAAGGTAGAAATGTAGTATTAGAAAAGAATGGAGAATATCACTCAACAAAAGATGGTGTATCGGTAGCAAAAGAAATTGACTTACCAGATCCTGTAGAAAATGCTGGAGCTCAAATGGTAAAAGAAGTAGCTTCACAAGCAAACGATGTAACTGGAGACGGAACAACAACTGCAACAGTACTTGCACAAGCTATATTAGCAGACGGATATAGAAGAGTGGGAAACGGATCAAATCCCGTAGAACTAAAAGCAGGCATAGATTCGGCCGTAAAAGAGGTAGTAGAAGCTTTGGGCGGATTATCTAAAGACGTTAAGACGTCAGAAGAAATTGCTCAAGTAGGTACTATATCTGCAAACAATGATTCTCATATTGGAAATCTTATTTCTGCAGCTATGGATAAAGTAGGTCACGAAGGAGTTATCACAGTTGAAGATAGCAATACAGCAGAAGACGAATTGGAGGTTGTAGAAGGATTACAATTAGACAAAGGATATTCTTCGCCTTATTTTATTAACAATCAACAAGCATTACAAGTAGAGTTTCAAGATCCGTTGATTATGATATACGAAGCTAGACTAAATAATTTAAAGAATTTAGTTAAGCCATTGGAATATTGTATTGCACAAGACAAACCACTATTTATTATTGCAGATGATATCGAAGGCGAAGCATTAGCTGGACTTATTGTTAACAATGCAAGAGGTACATTAAAGGTTGCTTGTATTAAAGCTCCTGGATATGGAGATCGTAAAGGTGAAATTCTAGGAGATATTGCTGCATTAACTGGAGCTACTGTAATCTCGCCAACAAAAGGAATGAAGTTAGATAAGTTTGATTCGCAGTGGTTTGGTACTACTAAATCTTTAACTTGCGATAACAAGAGTACTATTATTGTAGACGGAGGTGGAAGCAAAGAAGATATCGAAGGTAGAATCGAATCTATCAAATCTCAAATAGAAGCTTCCGATTCTCCGTATGAAACTGAAGGACTACAAGCTAGATTAGGAAAGATTGCGGGTGGAGTTGCTCTAATGAAAATAGGGGCTCAAACAGAATTGGAACTTAATGAAAAGAAAGATAGAGTTGAAGATGCACTAGCTGCCACTAGAGCTGCAGTTGACGAAGGTGTTATTGCAGGTGGTGGAGTTACATTAATGAGACTAGGTCAAACGCATGATTTCGAAACTATGGACACTGAAGATACAAACGCGGGTATTGATATTGTAAGAAAAGCAATTCAATCTCCATTTAGAATTATCATGGAAAATGCAGGACTTAATGCTGATGTTATCTGGAACAAGTTAGATGATACTAATGGATATGATGCTAGAACAGAACAAGTAGTTGATATGTTTGAAGCAGGAATTATCGATCCAGTTAAAGTAACAAGGGTAGCATTAGAAAAAGCTGCATCCGTTGCTGGCACAATGTTAACCACAGAATGCATAGTAACAAAAATTAAAGAAGAAGGTAAGACTAGCGAAGCCAATCCAATGGCTGGAATGATGGGAATGTAATATGAAAAAGTATTTAATAATATTATTAGTTTCGCTTGGACTACAAACGCAAGCTCAACAAGCAGCACCTTATTTCTGCTGTGATTCAATATCATATTGGACAGATCAAAGTCAAGGACTTGCTGTAGGACTCGATACATCAGGTATAGTTCATGATGCAGATTCAATGTTGGTATTATGGCAAGTATGTAATTCAAATATGTGTTATTCTGGACAAGGAATGTATGCTTATTTCGGACAGATTGTAACAACAGATACTGTTAAAGTTTGTTATGATGTTATGATTTGGGAATCAGGAGTCATGGACGCATGTACTAGATGTGATTCATTGGTATTTGATCAAAATACATATACATGGGTATTATTTAACATGGGAAATCCTACTGGTTTAGGATTCGTTATAGAAGAAGAAGGAGTAAGATGGTATTCAGATCAGATATTTGATATGAATGGCAAAGAGCTAAAGGAAATACCTGCACGTGGCATGTATTTTAGAGGCAATAAATTATACATGAGAGTAAAATAATGGGAAAAGAAATAAACTTAAATCCAAACGAAGGGCAAACGCAAGTATCAATTAATCCAAGTGACTTAACAGACGTAATGTGTGAAAAATGTGATAACCAAACATTTACATTAGTATTCTTATTTAAAAAGCTTTCTGCAATTTTATCGCCTTCGGGCAAAGAAACGTTAGTACCGTTACAAGTTTATGCTTGCGCCAAATGTGATCATATCAACGAAGGCTTCTTACCAAAAGCAAATCCGGATGCCTAATAAAGATGTTGTAAAGCATCCTGAACATTACACCAAAGGAATCGAGATGTGGGAGTATGCTTATTCTCAGAATCTTGATTTCTTTGAAGGTAATATCATTAAGTATGTTACAAGATGGAGACATAAAAATGGTATCGAAGACCTACTTAAAGCTAAACAATACCTAGATAAACTTATTGAAAACAATAAAAAATAAGCGGCAAAATATTTCCTATTGTCGTTTATTTTTTGTATATTAGATCTATAAATAAAAACTATGAAAGCACCTTTAAAATACGCAATAAAAGCTAAACAAATGGGTAAGAAATCAATTTCTTATTCTCAAGTTGCTGCTTATTCTACATGTCCTCGCAAGTGGAAACTACAAAAGATAGATAGAATAAACTTACACGAACCCGGTATCCCCCTTGTTTTCGGTACGGCTATGCACGAAACGCTTCAAAAATACTTAGAAGTAATGTACAACGATACTATTGTTGCAGCCAATAAACTAGATTTACCTGCGTTGTTAAAAAAATATATGTTCGAGGCATTCTTAGATAGCGGAAAGCCAGAAGAAGTATCTAAATTTATAAGTCAAGCAGATATGGAATCTTTCTATACTGATGGCTTAGCTATACTAGAATACTTTGTAAAACACAGAGCAGAATACTTCGATAAAAAGCACATGGAATTGGTAGGTATAGAAATGCCAATATTCTTAGAAACAGAATACAATTCTAATATTATGTTTAACGGCTTTATAGATTTAGTTATAAAGGATGGCGATAAAATAAAAATCATAGATATTAAAACATCTTACATGGGATGGAAAGCTAAGAAGAAAAAGGCAGAAGGAATGCAATTAAGGTTATACAAGAAATTCTTTTCAGAACAATACGGAACAGATATAAAAGATATTGAAATAGAATATTTTATTATCAAGAGAAAGATATGGGAAGGAGGTGATTTTCCTGTTAAGCGCGTACAGATATTTAAGCCTGCATCAGGTAAACCTTCGATAGGCAAGGCAGATAAATTACTTAAAGATTTTATTGAAACTGCTTTCTTGCCCGATGGTAACTTCAACCTAGAAGCAGATTTTCCTGCATATAAAGATGACTGTTCATATTGTCCTTATAAGATGAGAGCAGAGCATTGTCCGCCACACAAAAGGTCGTTTAGGAAATGCGATTAAACAATAAACAAAAAAGAAAGATTAGGAGAGAAGTAGAATTAGATTTAAACTTTGCAAATCCTAAGTCGGCTATATATAGAAACAAAAAGAAGTATTATCGTAAAGTAAAGCATAAAAAATGAAAGTAGGAATTATAGGCAGTCAGTTTTACGAAAATCCAAGAAAGATAAAAGATACTATATTTAAACTACAACAAAGGTTTGGAGAAAAATTATACATTGTTTCTAATGGAGGACAAATAGGTGCAAGCAAGTATGCTAAGAAGTTTGCGCTAGAACTTGGCTGCGCGTACAAAGAACACAATCCCTCACACACAGTAAGTAATTTGTATTCGGCAATGAACGAATCGTTTTACGACAAACCATACAAACCTAGAAACTTCTTTCATAGAAATAAATTTTTTGCAAACGAAATCACGCATCTTATAGTTTTCATATCAGAAGGAGTTCCTGGTTCTGACGTAACAGATACAATAAAACAAGTAAAAAAAATTGGAAAACCAGTGGTGGTTATAACATGAAAAAGATATTTATATACAGATAAACTAATAAAGGTTATAGAGAATTATGAAAAAGAAAGTATTGTTGTTGGGAGACGACATGAGATTGAATTCCGGAATAGGAACAATGTCAAAAGAAATAATAGAAGGTACACTAGATCGTTTCGACTGGGTACAATTAGGAGGAGCAGTTCAACACCCTCAAGCAGGACAGATAGCAGATCTATCCGAAGAATATCAAAAACTAGGAACTAAAGACGCTTATGTAAAAATATACGCTGTTAATGGATATGGTAATCCTGATTCGTTAAGGGAAATAATAAACATTGAAAAGCCAGATATAGTTTTGCATTTCACAGATCCTAGATATTGGGGTTGGTTGTATAATATGGAACACGAATTAAGACAACATACACCTCTAGGTTATATTAACATTTGGGATGATTTACCATTTCCGCGTTGGAACGAAGATTTCTACGAGTCATGCGATTTACTAATGGCTATTTCTAAACAAACATATAATATTAATAAGCATGTTTGCCAAAGAAAACCAAGAATAGAAGGCAAAGATTTATTTTATACTCCACACGGAATAGATGAAAATAAATACTTTCCAATATCTCCATCAGATCCAGATCAAATAGCGTTTAGAAACAAAGCAACAAACTTTGAAGATTTCGAGTTCATAGCATTTTTAAATAGTAGAAATATAAGAAGAAAAGGAATATCTGATCTATTGGCAGGATTTAAACTATTTAGATCTAAATTGCCTAAAGACAAACAAGACAAAGTAGCTATAATATTACACACAGATCCTGTAGACGCTAATGGTACAGATCTTCCTGCAGTTGCAGATGCTTTAGATCCAGATATGAAAATTATATTTAGTACTCAAAAACTGCCATATCAAGCACTAAATAGATTATATAATGTAGCTGACGTAGTTTGTAATCCTTCTTCGGCTGAAGGTTTTGGGTTATCTCACATGGAAGCTTTAATGAGTGGTACTCCAACTATAGCAACTGTTGTTGGTGGATTACAAGATCAAATGGGATTTAAAAACAAATCAGGAGAATATATTACAGTAAAAGACTTTACAGAAAATGTACCAAGTAACTCACAAGGCGCGATGACAGAAAATCACGGACCTTGGACTTATCCTTTGTGGCCAAATCACAGCATACAAGGTTCTCCTTCGACTCCATACATTTACGATTCAAGACCAACTATAGAAGATATTTCAATTGCTCTTAAATTCTGGTACGACGCTGGAACAGAAGAAAGACATAGATGTGGTTCTATAGGAAGAGATTGGGCAATTGAAAATGGATTCTCTGCAAAAGGTATGTGTTCAGATACCGCTGAAGCAATTTCAACTTGTTTAGATAACTGGACACCTAGAAAAAGATACACAATAATAGATACAAATACACCTAAACCAAAATACCCAGTAGGAGATTTAATATAATGAAACCAAATTTAGTTATAAGTTGCCCAGCAACATCAAGAAGTGGGTACGGCGACCACTCAAGAGATTTAATAAGAAGTTTAATTGCAATGGACAAGTTCAACGTTCAAATAATAGACCAAAGATGGGGATCTTGTAGTAGAGACGCATTACAACCTAAAGACACAGATATATACTCAAGATTTATAGACCCGAACTTAACAGAACAACCTGATATATGGATTCAAGTTACTGTACCTAACGAATTTCAAGCAGTTGGAAAATTCAATATTGGTATTACAGCAGGAATGGAAACAACGTTGGTAGATGTTGAATGGGTACAAGGCATTAATAGGATGGATTATATATTGGTTCCTTCTGTACATTCTAAAGAAGTATTTGAACAAACTTTCTACGATCAAAAAGATCGAGCAGGAAACATAACAGGTAGATTAAAGTGCGAAACAAAAATAGATGTATTGTTCGAAGGTTTAGATATGGAAGTATTTAACAAAACAAAATCTAATTTCGAGTTAGATATAAAAGAAGATTTTGCATTTCTATTTGTTGGCCATTGGCTTCAAGGAGAATTTAGCCACGACAGAAAAGATGTAGGAGGTATGATACGCACATTCTTAGAGACTTTTAAAAATACATCGAAGAGAAATCAACCTGCTCTAGTTCTAAAAACTTCGTCCGCCAGCTTTAGTGTAGGTGATAGACAAGAAATATTAAAAAAGATAGCTGCTATAAAATCATCTGTAGAAGGAGAACAACTACCAAATATTTATTTAGTACATGGTGATTTAAGTCAAGAAGAACTAAATGGTTTATATAATCACGATAAAATTAAAGCAATGATTTCGTTTACACACGGAGAAGGATTCGGCAGACCGTTATTAGAATTTAGTGTGACAGGCAAGCCAGTACTATATTCTAATTGGAGTGGTCACATCGATTTCTTATCTGAACATGGTATACCATTGGCAGGCGAGTTAAAAGAAATAGACAAATCAGCAGTTGTTCCTAAGATGATACTTGCAGAATCTAAATGGTTTTATGTTAATTACGGCTATGCGTCAGGAGCACTTAAAGATGTGTTTAAAAATTATAAAAAACACTTAGAAAAAACTAGAAAACAAACTCAATACGTAAAAGAAAATTTCTCGTTGACAAAAATGACAGAGGTGTTTACTGAAATCGTAAATAATAATGTACCTATACAACCAACTATGGCTCCGTCAATAATGCAGAACGAAGAGCTACTTAGCATACAAGAGTAAAACTATGGCAAAAGAAAAAGAAGTAATATGGACAAAATCTCCAATAACAGGAAGAGATATGGTTATACAAGAATTTTACGATAGCACAGGCGTATCTAAAATGGATATATCTTCTGGATATTTTACAAACGAACATCCTTTAAATTACAAACGCAATCCAAACAGCGAAGTAGAAGATTATGAAAAAGATATGCCAGCAGCAATAAAAAAATTAAGATTTGATGATGGCGAATCATATTGGTACCCAAGCGTTATTCAAAAAGAAGACGAAATAGTATTCCCAACTGGCGAAAGGTGCGAAGAAGTAGCTTGGTGTTATGGCAAAATGAAAGATAACATATTAGACCCAGAAACAATAGTAGCTTATGACTCTTATCTAGAAGCTGCAAGGCAAATGGAAGGATATAGTTTAGGTAATATATAACGTGTCGATTAATTATTATAATTCTCATGTAGGTAAAAAACAATCTTCTCTTATAATACCTAAGTATGATTTGCAAAAAGGTATGATCGTTCAAGCTAATTATCAAACGCAGGATAAGAAATTAAAACCTTATATGTTTGTCGTATTAAATAGAGAATTTAGAGGCAAGGTTCACTTGTTGTCTTTAAACGAAATGAGTCCAATACAATTAAATAACATGGCAAGACGAGTAGGAGTTAGAGTTATACCTAAGTTTAAAAAAAGAGGGTTAGATTTCGAAAAGATAATAATGACAGAATCTTCCAATAGATTCTATAATAGCAAATTGGCCGGCAACATGGACAGTTGGTATAACGATAGCTATAGAACATTTTTCCTAAAAAACATAAGATTAATTCAACTAATAGATTATAAGTGGGACGAAGATATAGAGTATAAATTATTAAATGGATAACATGAAAATATTAATCAAATTTCCTACAAGAGGCAGACCTGAACAGTTTATATCTACTTTAAATAAGTACATAAAATATGCTGAAGGAGAATTAGAGTTTGTTATTACTTGCGATAGCGACGATAAAACAATGAATAATTACGATATGATAGCTAGGCTAGATTTGTATGATAATCTTACATATAGTTTTGGTGAAAGTAATAACAAAATTCACGCAGTAAACAAAGATATGGAAGGCCGCGAGTTCGATATATTGTTGTTAGCATCTGACGATATGATACCTATTAGAGGAGGATACGATACTATTATTAAAAAAGCTATGACAAAACTATATCCTGATACTGATGGAGTATTATGGTTTAACGAAGGTTATCTAGGTATGAACAACAATACATTGTCTATAATGGGTAAAAAATACTATGATAGATTTAATTACATTTATCATCCAGATTATAAATCTTTATGGTGCGACAATGAATTTATGGAAGTTGGTAATATACTAGGTAAGCAAACTTATATAGATCTAGTTATAATAGAGCATAAACATGTTCATTATGTTGGAGGCGAAGAAGATGCAATACATAAACTAAATACGCAGCACCATCCAATAGATAAAGCAACGTTTAACAAAAGAAAAGTAAAAGGATTTCCAATCGAGTCTGTGTTATGAAACACCTATGCACATTGTCAGATATAAATTATCTACATCAAGGTTTAGCTTTATATAATTCACTAAAAGAATCTTCCACTAATTTTAAGCTTCATTACTTATGTCTTTGCGATACTTCTTACGACGTTATATCTAAGATAGACAATGAAAACATACAAGCATACCATATAAAACATTTATTAACAGCAGATGAGAAATTACAAAGTATAAGAAATTCTGATTATAGTTATTTTTGTTGGTTATTATCTTCTTACTTTTGTAATATGTTGTTGCCAAAGTTTGACAATATAATGTATATCGATAGCGACATATATTTTCATAAAGATATACAAATTGTTTACGACGAAATAGGAGATAGAGACGTAGGTATATTTAGGCACAGAATGTTTCCGCTACATATAGAAAGAGGTGAAGGCAAATACAATGTTGGAGTCATATACTTTAAGAATTCAGAAGACGGTAATAAAACATTATCTTGGTGGGCAGACGCTGTATTAAACAAAAAATATCCTGAATTAGCTACATGCGGAGATCAGAAATATTTGGATAATTTTCCAACTATTTGTAGTAATATATACATAGACAAAAATATTGGACATGGCGCCCCTTGGCAATGGCAAGTATATGAATTGTTAGGTAACGGCAAATTAATATGGGAAGGACAAGAACAAGATTTAGTGTTTACGCATTTTGCTTCGTTTAAATTAACTCAATCAGGTTATATTCCAACTATGCAGCACAGATGTTATACTGCAGCAAACGAGTATGAAAACAATAAATATTTAAAAGCAATATACGATGAATATTATTTAAAAATAAAATCAGCAATTGATTTTTATATGTCGTAATTTTTTGTTATATTAGACTATATAAAAACACATGAGGAGACAATGGATTTAGAATCAGCAACAAAGATACAAGGTAAATGGGTAACCCAGATCATTCATTTTACAGGAGGCGAAAAAAGAACAATAGAAGGCGTAGACACTCAATCTATTAAACAAGGTCAGTTTACAAAGTTTTCTCTTAGAGACGGAAGTTACGTTATGATAAACGATACTAATGTAATTATGATAGAAGTATTTGGCGAGAAGAAATGAAAATAGCTTTTGGAATGATTGTGTTTGAAGGCGATTATGTTTTACAGCAATGTTTAGAACAAGTATATCCTTATGCAGAACAAATATTAATAGCAGAAGGACCAGTAAAATATTGGCAAGATAAGGGTAGAACAACATCTACGGATGCTACTAACGATATTCTTAAAAACTTTCCAGACCCTGACAATAAAATAACAGTAGTACATGGTCAGTGGTCAGAAAAAGATGACCAATGTAAAGCTTACATGGAACATATAAACGACGATATAGATTATATTTGGAATTTAGATTCTGACGAAGTTTACAAATCTAAAGATATAGAGAAGATAATTAAAGTATTGCAAGATTATAAACCTACTAGCGTTGGTGTACAAAGCTGCTCGTTTTATGGAGGATTTACAGATTACTTAACTGGCTTCGAATTGGCTCAAGATAATTTTTTAAGAATCTTTAAATACGAAAAAGGTAGTACATGGCTAACTCATAGACCACCGACTGTTAAATACAAAGAAAATGTCGTAAGAAGACACATGAACAGTAAACAATTATTTGATTTAACAGGTGCTCAAATGTATCATTATTCTTATGTATTTCCTAGACAAGTAAAAACAAAAATAGGTTATTATAAAGCAAAAGTTAGTATGAACAAATGTATTGACAATTATTACGAAAAAGTTTACTTGCCCTGGGTTTCTGGTAACAAGGCTGAGGTTGAATTTGAATATAAAGGTGTTCATGAATTCAAACCAGAATATAGAGGACCTTGCTATACTACAGTATTTACAGGTACTCATCCTCAAGCTATAGAAAGAGATATGCACATATTGGAGAATACAAATGAATAA
>ENA-OSJC01001345-OSJC01001345.1-marine-metagenome-genome-assembly--contig:-NODE-1345-length-20441-cov-14.598114_pt1 | contig 20441 bp, 16 predicted proteins | sample MGYA00237885_ERZ534234 | MGnify/ENA primary metagenome ERZ534234 (study PRJEB26413, sample SAMN06343907) | marine metagenome | isolation source: coastal waters | place: Atlantic Ocean: West Antarctic... | reverse complement strand
GATCCTAAACTTGACTGGGCAGGAAATTTCGCACATATGTTGGGCTTTGATAACGATGAATTCAAAGAGTTGATGCGTGTTTATCTTACGATACACGCGGATCATGAAGGCGGGAACGTAAGTGCCCATGCAGTTCATTTAGTCGGGTCAACATTAAGCGATGCTTACCTTAGTTTTTCTGCCGGTATGAATGGTTTAGCAGGCCCATTACACGGTTTAGCAAATCAGGAAGTCATTAGATGGATCAACAGTATGCGTCAGGAGCTTGGCGGCGGATTGCCTACTAAAGATCAAATCGCAAACTATTGTAGAAAAACACTGGAGGCGGGTAAAGTTATACCTGGTTTTGGACATGCCGTTCTTCGGAAAACTGATCCTCGCTATACTGCACAACGTGAATTTGCATTGGCTAAAATGCCAAATAGTGAGCTATTCAAGATTGTCAGTATGATTTATGAGGTTGTTCCGGACATTCTTGCAGCAACAGGAAAGGTTAAGAATCCTTGGCCAAACGTTGATGCGCACAGTGGTCAGCTTTTAACACATTATGGTTTGGTAGAGTATGAATTCTATACCGTGCTTTTTGGTGTTGCTCGTTCACTCGGTACTTTAACTAATTTAATTTGGGATCGTGCTATGGGAATGCCATTGGAACGTCCAGGTTCAACCACGACGGATTTGTTAAAAAAACAATTTGATAAGTAGCAAAAAGGCTATTCTTTAGAGACCCTGATTCATTGATTTGAGTCAGGGTTTTTTGTTGGTTAACATTTAGATTTCTAGCTATTTATAGTATATATTTGCACCCCCTTATGGACACGTAGTATGCATACATAGGGGTCTGTTAAATATAAAAACCACTCTCAAGGGAAAGTGATAATTGCATACAAGTACCTGGGATACAATTATATCTCTCATGTCAGAAGAGAATCAAACACCTCAAGAAGAGGTGAAGAAGGAGATTCCTGTTCAGGAAACTCCAAAAGTCGAAGAAACTATTGTTGAAGAAACTGCTGCGGAAGAAACTGCGGTAGAAGAAGCTCCAAAGGAAGAAGTAACTGTTGTTGAAGAAGCTGCTCCGGAAGTTGTTGCTGAAGAAGCTCCAAAGGAAGAAGTAACTGTTGTTGAAGAAGCTGCTCCGGAAGTTGTTGCTGAAGAAGCTACAGTAGAAGAAATCATCGCAGAAGAGTTCAATTGGGCTGACGTAGAAGTTAGTGCAACTGAAATGAATGCTGAGCGCATAGAATTAATGGCTGCCTATGAAAGTACTCTTGGTTCTTCTGTAGAGCATCAAGTAGTAGATGGTAAAGTAACCGTTAAGACGGAACGCGAAGTAATCATCGATATCAACTCTAAGAGTGAAGGTGTAGTTAGCTTAAATGAGTTCCGTTACAACCCTGAACTTGCAGTTGGAGATACCGTTGAAGTACTTGTTGATCGTCAAGAAGATAAGTATGGTCAGTTAGTTCTTTCTCATAGAAAGGCACGCTCGATCAAAGCATGGGATCGTGTTAACGAAGCGCATGACAAGGATGAGATTGTTAAAGGTTACGTTAAGGCTCGTACTAAAGGTGGTATGATCGTAGATGTTTTCGGACTAGAGGCATTCTTGCCAGGTTCACAAATCGATGTGAAGCCGATCCGCGATTACGACCAGTATGTTGATAAAACCATGGAATTCAAGGTGGTTAAAATTAACCATGAATTCAAAAATGTTGTTGTTTCTCACAAGGCACTTATTGAAGCTGATCTTGAAGAGCAGAAAAAAGAAATCATCTCTAAACTTGAAAAAGGTCAAGTTCTTGAAGGTATCGTTAAGAACATCACTTCTTACGGTGTATTCATTGATCTTGGTGGGGTAGATGGATTAGTGCACATTACAGACTTGAGCTGGAGTCGTATTAATCATCCGTCTGAAATTGTTGAGCTGGATCAAAAAATCAATGTTGTAATTCTTGATTTTGATGAAGGCAAAACACGTATTCAGTTAGGTCTTAAGCAACTTGAGAAGCACCCATGGGATGCACTAGATGCAGAATTGAGTGTGGGTCATAAGGTGAATGGTAAAGTTGTAGTTCTAGCGGATTACGGAGCCTTTATCGAAGTATTGCCAGGGGTTGAAGGTTTGATTCACGTTAGTGAAATGAGCTGGTCTGCTCACCTACGCAGTGCTGGTGATTTCATGAAAGTAGGAGAGATTGTTGAAGCTGAAGTATTGACTTTAGATCGTGAAGATCGTAAGATGAGCTTAGGTATCAAGCAATTGACTACTGATCCATGGACTGACATTACTTCTAAGTATCCACAAGCTTCACAGCATACTGGTACGGTACGTAATTTCACGAACTTTGGTATATTCTTGGAGCTTGAAGAAGGCATTGATGGTTTGATTCATATATCCGACTTGAGCTGGACTAAGAAAATCAAGCATCCATCAGAATTCACTACGATAGGAGCGAAGTTGGATGTTGTTGTTTTAGATATTGATGCTGATAATCGTCGTCTAAGTTTAGGACACAAGCAAATAAGTGTCAATCCTTGGGATAACTATGCATCTGTATTCGAAATAGGCACTACGCACTCGGGTACTATGGTTAACTCAGGCGATAAAGGTGGTGATGTAACTTTCGCTGAGCACGAAGGCATTGAAGCATACTGCCCTGCACGTCATATTACTAAAGAAGATGGAGCTAAGCTTGAAAAAGATGAAACAGCTGACTTTAAGGTAATTGAGTTCAATAAGGAAAACCGTCGTATTGTGGTTTCACATGTTGGAACTTACAAAGAGGTCGAATTGAAGAAAGCTCGTAGCGCTGGAAATACTGGTGGAGGTAGTAAAGGCGGAAACGTTTCTGTACCTAACCAAAATGTAGAGCGCTCTACTATGGGTGATTTAGATGCTTTAGCAGCTTTGAAAGAGCAAATGGAAAAAGGCGGGAAATAAGCCCCATTTACTTTGATATAGAAACCCTCGAGCGAAAGTTCGGGGGTTTTTTTTATGCTGAAAAAACTAACTTAGAGGTATGAAAGTAAAAGATATTATAGAGGTTTTAGAATCATGGGCACCACTCAAGCTTCAAGAATCGTATGACAATAGCGGACTGATCGTAGGCGCTCCTCATTGGGAAACTAATGGTGTGATGGTAGCTTTAGATTGTCTTGAGAGTGTAGTTGATGAGGCTATTTCAAAAGGGGTTCATCTGGTCGTGACCCACCATCCAATTGTATTCAACGGATTAAAGAAATTCAACGGGTCTACCTATGTGGAGCGCGTTATTATGAAGGCCATAAAACATGATGTTGCGTTATATGCTATTCACACTAACCTTGATAATGTTGCTTGGGGTGTAAATGGGAAGATCATGGAAGTACTGGGTATCTCTAACCACGTCGTTTTGAGTCCATCTCAAGGCTTGTTGAGGAAATTCCAGGTGTATGTTCCTGTGAAAGAAGCGGATGCATTAGCGAATGCTGTTTACGCCGCTGGTGGAGGAAAAATAAGTGCATATGAGGCGTGTAGTTTTAAGTCGATTGGGGAAGGAACATTCAAACCGATCGAGGGGGCTTCACCTGTTACAGGCTCCATTGGTAAACAGGAATCCGTTCAGGAGGCTAAATTAGAGTTCATCGTTCCTGTTTTTGCTTGTCAAGCTGTGGAACGCGCCGCTCGGGGATCACACCCTTATGAAGTGATGGCTTATGATTGGATTGAATTGGGCAATACAGCTGCACAATACGGAGCTGGTGCACTAGGTGAATTTGAAATACCAGTGGACTTCATGTCTTTCCTACATCAAGTGAAATCTAAGTTTGGTGCTACGATAAAATATACGAAGCCTGTAAACGAGCTAATCAAGACCGTGGCCGTTTGTGGCGGTTCAGGTAGTTTTTTGTTAGATGCAGCGAAACGGTCTGATGCGGATGTTTTAATTACTTCAGATTTCAAGTACCATCAATACTTTGATGCTGATAATTCAATCTGTATCTTAGATATTGGACATTATGAGAGTGAACGCTTTACAATCGACTTGATCACAGAGAGACTGTCGAAAAAATTCCCTAAATTTGCCGTTCTCAAAACAGAGGTCAACACAAATCCTATACAGTACTATTAGTATGGCTAAGAAGGCAAAAGAGTTAAGCGTAGAAGACAAATTAAGAGCGCTTTATGATCTTCAAATTATCGATCGTCGTGTAGACGAAATTCGCGCAATGCGAGGTGAGCTTCCTTTGGAAGTTGAAGATCTAATAAGCGAGGTCGCTGGTTTAGAAACCAGAATGGATAAAGTGAACCATGAAGTATCTGATCTAGAGACGGATATAAAGGAGAAGCACCAAATGATCAAGGATTGCCAAGAGAAAATGGCAAAGTATGTCAAGGATCAAGAGCAAGTCCGTAACAATCGTGAATTTGAGGCGATTGCAAAAGAAATAGAGTACCAAGAATTAGAAATTCAATTGGCTGAAAAGCGTATTCGTGAGTTTAGCGCGCGCATTGACTCGAAAAGAGAAGTGAATAGTTCAAGTGTTGAGCGTTTAGAAGAGCGTAAAACACACCTTACTCATAAAGTAGCTGAATTAGACAGCATCATGTCTGAAACGGCTAAAGAAGAAGAAATGCTTCTTGCTAAAAGTGTTGAGTACAAGGAATCCATTGAAGATCGCCTTGTTAAAGCTTACGACCGAATTCGCTTGGCTACAAAGAATAAGCTTGCAGTTGTTTCCGTGGAGCGTGGTGCATCAGCAGGATCGTTCTTTGTGATTCCCCCACAACGTCAAATGGAGCTTGCACAACGCAAGAAAATCATGATTGACGAGCATAGTGGACGTATTCTTGTTGATCCTCTATTAGCTGCAGAGCAAGAGGAGAAAATGGAGGCCATGATTGCTGCTTGGTTGAAGTAAGAAATTTAAAATAGTTAAAAAGCCCGTACTGCAACAGTACGGGCTTTTTTTATGGTAGAAAACGGGTCTAAAGTGCTACTTACTACAGATGTAGAGCATTTCGCGCTTGGGTAAGGCGTATTTAGAGAACCAACCCTCTGGGAGCTCTTGTTGAGCATCGAAAGTAGTTACTTTGAATCCAGCGGCTTTTAATCGATTAGGATAGTCCTGCCCGTAAAGACGTACATGGTCATATTGTCTAAACCTTTTCTCGCGCTCTACAGGATCGGTAATCGTAATGTCTTCGTCTGTTAATGCGTAGTCCGGGTCTAGAGGGACCTGCATAATCGCTAATCCACCTGGCTTTAGAATACGGCACATCTCACTCATTGCTTTTAGATCATCATCTACATGCTCTAAAACATGGTTGCACAGAATCGTATCAAAGGAGTTGTCTTCCAGAGGAATGTTTTGAACATCGAATCGCAGATCTGCTAGTGGTGAAAATAGGTCCGCTGTAGTGTAGTTCAGGTTATTCATTTTTTTGAAACGGCCATAAAAACATTGCTCTGGTGCGATATGCAATAGTTTTTGCTCTTTCGTTAAAAAGTCAGTGTAGTCTTTTAGGTAAAGCCAAAGTAGTCGGTGTCTTTCAAGGCTATTGGTCCCAGGGCACAGCGCATTTGGACGTTGATTTTCTCCATAGCCGTAAGGAAAAAATCTAGAGTAACCTCTTCCGTCAATAGGGTCTACAAATCGGTTGCCTTTAAAAAGCACAGGGCTTAGCCATTGAACTATGTAGCTGAGTCTAATTAGTAATGGGCGGGGTACCGAAGCAAGCGCCCATTTCATCATTTTTGCAATCATATCTTTTCGTATTCAGCCCTATCCATGCCTAGTGCATCATAAATGTATTGGAAGGTACTTAGAATTTCAGGTTTGCCGTTAATCACGGCAACATCGTGCTCGAAATGTGCACTGTTCTTCCCATCCGCAGTTAAAATGGTCCAGCCATCGGGAAGCTGCTTGATTCTATGGGTTCCTAGGTTTATCATTGGCTCTATGGCAATGACGAGTCCTTCTTGAATTTTTTTACCACGACCATGTTTCCCGTAGTTTGGAACCTGTGGATCTTCATGCATTTTTGTTCCAAGGCCGTGCCCTACGAGCTCTCTGACCACTCCATAGCCCCTGCTTTCCGTATATTCTTGGATTGCTGCGCCAATATCCCCTATTCTATTTCCTTCAACGACTTCTTTAATTCCAGCGTAAAGAGATGCTTTAGTGACTTCAAGCAACTCCGAGGTCTCTTTTGCTACCTCTCCAACAGGGAAGGTATAAGCATGATCCCCATAGAACCCATTCATAAAAACACCGCAATCCACGGAGAGAATATCTCCATTTTGCATTGCTTTTTTTCCTGGTATACCGTGCACTACTTGGGCGTTCGGAGACATACAGAGGCTATTCGGGAAACCATACATACCTAGGAAACCAGGCTCACCACCGTGGTCACGAATGAAAGTCTCGGCCATTTTATCTAGTTCCAGTGGAATGGCTCCCGGTACGATGTATGGAGCAAGAAGCCCCAGAGTCTTACTAACGAGCTGTGCACTTTCACGCATCAATTCAATTTCCTCTCTAGTCTTATATTTAATCATTACTTCGAAATCAGTAGATTATCTCCAGTCATTTCAGACGGCTGTTTAACATCCATTAGGGCAAGTAGAGTAGGCGCAATGTCACCTAACTTTCCTTCTTTCATAGCGAATTTGGAGGCACTGCTACCTACCAAGAAACACGGAACCACTGTCGTAGTATGTGCTGTGTTTGGCGTACCGTCTTTGTTGACCATACAATCGGCATTCCCATGATCGGCGAGAATGATAAATTGATAATCGGATTCAAGTCCGGCAGCAACTACATCGCGCAAGCAACGGTCCACAACCTCACACGCTTTTACGGCCGCTGACATGACTCCAGTATGCCCTACCATGTCCGGATTTGCAAAGTTCAGACAGATAAAGTCGGTCTCCCCTTCTTTGAGTTTTGGAACAATGGCATCGCGAATATCAGCTGCACTCATTTCCGGTTGAAGGTCATAGGTAGCTACTTTAGGACTTGGGCATAAAAGACGCTGTTCTCCTATGTATGGAACCTCACGACCACCTGAAAAGAAGAAAGTCACATGAGGGTATTTCTCTGTTTCCGCAATTCGAATCTGAGTTTTATTTGCTTTTTCAAGAACTTCACCTAAGGTATTGACCAAATTATCTTTTCTAAAAACAACGTTTATGTCCTTAAAGGTATCGTCATAACTGGTCATGGTTACATAATGTAGTGGCAATGGACTCATGTTGTAATCACTATACGCTCGCTGAGTTAATGCTTGGGTGATTTCTCTTCCGCGATCAGTTCTGTAATTAAACATAATAACTACATCATCCTTTGAGATCAGAGCCAATGGTTTTCCATGGGTATCAGTAGCTATAATGGGCTCCATGAACTCATCCGTAATTCCAGAATGGTAAAAGCTGCGTACCATTGAAATGGGGTCTGTGGACGGCGTACCACTGCCATGTACAAGAAGATCATAGGCACGAGCAACTCGCTCCCAACGCTGGTCACGGTCCATTGCGAAATACCGACCAATAACAGAAGCTATTTGTCCCGTAGTCTTCATCATATGCTTGGTGAGGTCCTCAAGATATTGAGCACCTCCTTTAGGACTGGTATCTCTCCCATCCGTAAATGCATGAATGTATACATCACGAAAGTTCTTGTTATCTAACCAGCTGCAAAGGGCCTTAACATGGCTAATATGTGCATGAACTCCACCATCGGAAAGTAATCCCATGATGTGAATTTTTTTGTTCCCTTTTTGCGCTATACTTAATGCTTTTTGTAGCGTAGGATTTGTCTCAAAATCTCCAGATTCCGCTGCTAGATTTACCTTTACCAGGTCTTGGTAAACGACTCTACCGGCGCCTAGATTCATGTGTCCCACTTCTGAGTTACCCATTTGTCCGTCAGGCAGTCCTACGTCTAATCCTGATGTTTTGATCCAAGTAGATGGATAGTCCGTGTAAAGTGAATCTACATAGGGCGTGCGGGCCAGGTCAATAGCACTCACTTTAGGATCGTCAGCGCGTCCCCATCCATCGAGGACAATAAGTGCAGTCTTTTTCATAAGATCTTTTGAAGGAGCAAATTTAAGGATTCTTTAGGCAAAAAAATACCCGCCGTTAGGCGGGTATTTGATCATATGTTTTACCCGGATTATAGATTTACAATCCAGCAATTTCCGAAGTCTAATACCAATTCCTCTTGAAATTTCTTGGCATCTTGATAGGTGTCGTACACATCGTAAGCGACTCTGAATCTGCTAAGCTCTGGCACAGCGATCACCTGGGCGGTGTTCCCTAATTCTTCAGCGAGTGACTGTGCTACGTCCTCTGATTTATAACTCGCAATGATAATAGCATACCTTTTCGTATCACTGGTTTTGACCATAGGTATATCAGTAGCTTTCTCGATGCTGGTCAATGTTGTATCAGAGGGCATGTCAGAAACATTATCGTCTATTTTAATAGGATCCGGTTTCATGGACTTCATCTGTAAGACAGCTTTTTCCATGGCCTTTACTTTTGCTTGTGCTATTTTAAGTTCAGCTTCGAGGGCATTAGAGTCCACTGAAGACATTTTTTCAGACACTTTGCGAGTCTTTGTGTTGTTACTTTTTATGTTCCAGCGAACCGCAGTATAAAAACTACCTAATACATCTCCTAATAGGCCCGAAGCATCGGTGTCTAAATTATCGTCTAAATACAAAGAGTGACGATAGCCTAAAGACAGAGCTCCGCTTTTGGAAAGGTTAAATTCTATCGAGCTTCCTAAACTAAAATTTTCACTAAACGAAAATCCCACTTCAGCAGGCTCTATAAGATTGACTCCAGTAGTTCTATAGAGCGCTCCACCGGCACCTACGTTGACATTTAACTTTGTACCCTGAGAGTTAAACCTCTCTAAACTACTGAGAAGGTTATATCTAAGTGTTACCTGTACAGGAAGAATTGTAGCGGTATAGGTATTTGTCTTTGCAATACCGGTAATACCAAACGACACGTCAGCAGCATATTGATTTGAAAACACACGATGAACTCCCGTTCGTATTCCGAAATTAGAGAACAAACTATTCAGATTAGTGAGTGTAAGTAAGGAAGACTGGTCTCCAATTAACATACTTTCTTCCACTGAAGTAAGAAATGACCATTTGTTTTGGGCCTTAAGGAAAAGGCTAGAAAAAGCTAAAAACAGTATTACGGTAAACTTCATATGGATAAGTTTTGGAGTATAAAAATACCCACTATAAATTCAATCAGCAACTAAATGGCATACCGGTTCAAACGGTTCTTTATTTCTTGACTTCCAAGGGAATTGATTCGAATAGACTTGATGCGCGAGCATATCGCAATAGGTCCTGTCCAATGGCACTATTAAAAGACGTAAGGTTAACAGACTTAGGGCAGTCGTATTCTTCTAAAGAACTGACTCCGGTAGTATTTGTGACTCGAATGCTTCTTGGTTAGGTAAAAATATTCTAGCAGTGGAATCGCCATGGAGTACCACCGAGTTTTCTTCAACTCTAATCCAAGATCCCTCTCTAAGCCCAATCACTGGTTGAGTATTAAATTCATGAAATTCCTTAATTCTAGTCTCTCGAGTCTCACCCATATGCTCGATTCCGTCTACGGGATCTAAGTAATGAGGGTTGAGATTAAACGGAACCCAGCTAAAAGCATCAAAACTTGACGGGTAGGCTATGGGCATATCATTGGTCGTACAGATGGATATACCCGCCATATTACATCCCGCTGATGTACCCATATAAGGTTTTCCTTGTCGTACATCCTTATCTATACGCTCAAAATAACCACTCGAACGTAGAGATTCCGCTAGTACAAACGTATTCCCCCCACCTACAAAGAAACCATCTGCCCAATCGCAGCCATGTGAAGCGCTGTCAAATTCATGAGCTCCCCTCATGTTAAATCCCCACTGCTGGAATACGGCCTTCGCTTTAGCAGTATATTGATCGTGACTTATCCCACCAGGTCTTGCAAAAGGAAGGAACAGGATGTTTTTTCCAGGAGCAAAAAAATCAATACACTCTTCTTGTAGGTAGCTGAGGTAAGGTTTTCCAAAAACAGTCGAAGTGCTGACAATAAGTAATCTCATTTGTTAAAAAGTTTCATTATACAAGTAGGTCCAAACTGATTTTTTGCTGTCGTTAAGCTCCGTCCAAATAGGTCTTACGACACCACCATAGGCCGAGATATGGTTGTAATCACCCATAAAAACATCATTTGAAGGGAAGAATGGCACTTCGTTTATTTGTTGTTCTGTCCAGTTGCTACCTCCATCTTTACTTATCGCTAAGTACGTGTTCGTTTCCGTTGGTTTAGTGGTGTTTCTGCGGTCGTAATAGACCGCGTATAGAAATCCTGAGGTTGGGTCAATAGTTAGCCATGGCAGAAACTGATCAGAAGATCCACCTTGGTTTGATACTGCAAATGGCCGTGACCAGTTTTCACCTCCATTGTCGCTGTAACTTATATAAATCTCACCACCGGTTTGTTCAGATTGATCCCCCCAGCACATGTATATTCGGCCATAAAAAGGACTGCTTGAGCATTGATCAACTACGGTTACAGGCATTCCATTGCATCTTGAAAATCCATTGTAAGACTGGGTCCATCCAGCTTTTTGATCAGCTACTTCAAACTCCTCCCAGACCAAACCATCTAGGCTCCGGTTAAAGAAAATTTTACGGTCCAATGCCCATCCGACGTATCGTGCGTTTTTGATACCGAAGGCGGGTACTGCTCCCTCTGCAGTTTTGTCATCATCCACACAGTCGCCTTTCCGCTCTGAGATGATCGCAGGGGACGACCAAGTGTCTCCCTGATCTACACTCTCACTATACAGAATAGTACTGGTGCAAGACGGGTCCGTTGTTCCATAGGAGTCAAACTGGGTCCAACTGAGTCCGATCGTTCCGTTTGAAGGGTGCACCGCTGCCCATTCCTTGTCGTGTTTCTTGCCATTTATTTGTGTGAAGCTCCCTTCATTAAAGCGGTCATTTGGCCCATCTTTACTTTGACAAACCATTCTGTCGAGTATGCTGTCGCTTTGCCAATTTGTTCCTTCAGGATCACTTAAATGAAAATAATAAGTACGTCCACTATAGTCCGTAATGATACATGGATCACCATAAACTCCGTGAGGACTTGTGATTTCAGAAGTCGTCCATGTCAGTCCACCATCCGTACTTTGGTAGAAGTTGCTCAAAATGCTGCCGGCATAGATGTTGTTCTTGTTCGTGGGGTCCACAGAAATACTAGGTTCGCAAACTCCTGTTTTAAAGGCCACGCCTTCATGAATTTTAATGGCTTGGGCATCAGTCGGTTTTGGTAGCAGTATTGTCGTGATAAGGGCTACAAAAGCTAAAAATTGGTTTATTTTCACAGTTATGAATTTACTATTGGTCCTTTTTACTTCGTTACCGGTTTTACTTGGCAACGTTTCCTCTAAGATACAGCACGAGTTTTATGTAAGCATCACTGAATTAAGGGTTGATTTAGAACAAGATCGCATTACGGGATCTATGCAGTTTTTCCCCGATGATTGGGAACGTGCTATGAATGCACTAGTCATGGATGAAAACATGAGATACCATGCAATGTCCGAGCTGCAAAAAGATTCACTTCATGCCTTCGAGCTGGCTCGAACTTTTAGTATTCAATGCAACAAAGAAGACCTCATGACTGCGCTTAGATTCTCTTATATAGGGAGTGTCACAGATAATGAATATGTAAAGCTATTTTTCTCTTTTTCGGTACTGCCAAAAAATGTAGAAGGCTTTAACTGGAATATATATTGCTCAACTTTAAGTGATGTCTTTTCAAGCCAAGAGAACATCATCACCTTTTACAACGAACTGGGCAGTCGTTCGACAAATAGCTGCAGGATTGAAAACAACTTTAACACGAGCTTCTTTTAAATATGTTTTACGTTAATCTAGGCATGCGCCATATCACCGACCTTCAAGGATACGATCACATGCTATTTCTATTAGCCCTTACACTGCCTTTAAGCTTGAAGAATTGGAAGCCAATGTTAAGGTGGATCACCGCTTTTACCCTGGGTCATAGTCTTGCCCTTGGGCTGTCAGCGATGGAGCTGCTTAAAGTACCATCAGGATATATTGAGCTGGCAATCGCTTTGAGTATAGGTGTTACAGCTGTCTTACACCTGTTGTCAGGATTTAAAGTGAACCGTATGGGCATGTTGGTCTCTGGTGTTTTTGGGATCGTGCATGGTTTTGGATTCGGTTCCTACTATTCCTTTATCGCTCAAAGTGATTCTTTTTGGTGGGCTTGGATTCCCTTCAATTTGGGTATTGAGCTGGGTCAAATCATGGTTGTACTCGCTGTGCTTTTAGTATATTGGTTCATCGAAAAAATGAGTGTTAGACCCCAGGCATACCGTTTGGTTATATCTGGTGGTATTTTAGCCTTGAGTTTTCAAATGATATTAGAGAGAATACCTACTTAACAAACGATTAAATGAATAAGATTTCATTCCTATTAGCAGCAATATTAAGCTCTTCTTTAATTGCGCAAAACGTGAATACCTCAAAGTTCCAGCAACTGGGCGAAGCATTACCAACGCCTAACGTTTATCGAACCGCTTCTGGAGCGCCCGGTCACCAGTACTTCCAGCAACAAGCGGATTACGATATGGAAATCACCCTAGATGACGAGACCCAGCGCATTTACGGGAAGGAAACCATTACCTACACGAATAATAGTCCGGATGAATTGCGATACTTATGGGTGCAGTTAGACCAAAATATGCGGGCAAAGAATAGTACCACTCAAGAAATTAATACGGATGGTATCTTTTCGCAAAGAGGTAATACTGCTCAGACAGCTTTTAACCAACTTAAAAAGAACCAGTTCTATGACTTTGATGGTGGTTTCAAGATCGATTACGTACAATCCACGGGGGGGACTAACCTCAGGTATACTGTAAATAATACAATGATGCGCGTTGACCTGCCAACTCCGCTGGGGAAGGGTCAAAAGTTCAGCTTTAATATAAAATGGTGGTTCAATGTAAATGATCGTATGGATATTGGTGGTCGTTCAGGCTATGAATATTTTGAAGAAGAGGACAACTATTTATATACAATTGCTCAGTTTTTCCCAAGAATGGCGGTCTATGATGATATTGTAGGATGGCAAAACAAACAATTCTTAGGTCAGGGAGAATTTACTTTGCCCTTCGGAGATTACAAAGTGAGTATTACCGTTCCTGGTGATCATGTTGTAGCATCTACTGGGAAATTGACAAATGAAAGTAGAGTTCTGAATGCCTCCCAACGTGCGAGGTTAGCCAAGGCGAAAAGAAGCTATAAGGATCCGGTTATTATCGTGACTCAGGCCGAAGCTGAAGCGGCAGAAAAAAACAAAAATTCAAAAACGAAGACCTGGGTTTTTCAGGCGGATAATGTTAGAGATTTCGCTTTCGCATCTTCTAGAAAGTTCATCTGGGATGCTATGGCCGTAGATATCAATGGAACGACAACCATGGCAATGAGCTATTATCCTAAGGAAGGCAATCCGCTTTGGGAACAGTATTCTACCAGAGTTGTAGCGCACACGCTTGAAGTATACAGTAAGTTCACCATAGACTATCCGTATCACAAAGCCATTTCAGTACATACAAAGTGGATTGGAATGGAGTACCCTATGATTTGCTTTAATGGTGGTCGCCCGGAATCGGATGGAACCTATAGTGAGGGAACTAAATATGGTATGATAGGCGTTATTATCCACGAAGTGGGCCATAATTTCTTTCCTATGATCATCAACTCCGATGAACGTCAGTGGACTTGGATGGATGAGGGTTTGAACACTTTTGTGCAGTATTTAACAGAACAAGAATGGGACCACGACTATCCATCAAGAAGAGGCCCAGCGCATAAGATAGTGCCATATATGAGTGGACCTAAAGATAGGATGGTTCCGATCATGACTAATTCAGAGAGCATTCTCCAGTTTGGAAATAATGCTTACAGTAAACCTGCAACCGCATTAAATATTTTGCGTGAAACAGTGATGGGTAGAGAGCTGTTTGATTACGCGTTTAAAGAATACAGCCGTAGGTGGGCGTTTAAGCATCCATCTCCAGCAGATTTCTTCCGTACCATGGAAGATGCGTCAGCAGTTGATTTAGATTGGTTTTGGAGGGGGTGGTTCTACACAACGGATCATGTAGATGTTGCAATGACGGACGTGAAATGGTATCAAATGTCCACTAAGAATCCGGACCTAGAAAACCCGATCAAAGAAGATCAATTCATAAAAGAAAATGCGCACATCGGTATATCCCGGAACATTACAATTCGTACCGTTGTGGATGAAGTTCCTGCATCTAGAGATTTTTACAATGGATATAATCAATTTGAGGTAAGCGACGCCGATCGAGAAGAATATGAGCAGTACAGAAGCCGTTTGTCTCTAGATGAGGCCGCTATGTTAGATGCAGGTTATCATTTCTATGGAATATCCTTTGAAAATAAGGGTGGGTTATTGATGCCTTTGGTAGTAAAGTTTACGCTCGAAGATGGATCCGAAGAGGTAAAAAGAGTTCCAGTCGAGGTATGGGTAAAGCATGAAAAGTCGTTCACTAAATGGTTCAACTTTAGCCAGCGTGTCGTGCAAATCACACTAGATCCTTTCCTTGAGATGGCAGATACAGATAGAAGAAATAATTATTGGCCAGCTTTAGTTGAGCCTAGTAAGTTTGATGTGTATTCTAAAAACGCAACAAGCAGATGGCAGCGCAATGGACAAAGTAATCCAATGCGCGAAGCAAATACTACAGCAAAATAATATCTTCAAAATAACAGACAGAAAAAAGCCGGCTCATTTTGAGTCGGCTTTTTTTATAAGATCTATTGTTAGAAAAATACTAGCCCTTTACCATGTCAAGGTATTGGCTAATTTTTGCTTTTAGATTCTTGCGTTCTACAATGAAATCCAGGAAGCCGTGTTCCAGTAAAAACTCAGATTTTTGAAATCCCTGTGGAAGATCTTTACCTATAGTTTCTCGCACTACCCGTGGACCAGCGAAAGCAATCAGTGCATTAGGTTCCGCAATATTTATATCACCTAGCATAGCATAAGAAGCCGTTACACCACCTGTAGTAGGATCGGTCAAGAAAGATATGTACGGAATCTTTTTATCATCTAGTAAGGCGATTTTAGCAGCTGTTTTCGCCATTTGCATGAGCGAAAATGCAGCTTCCATCATTCTGGCGCCACCTGATTTTGAAATCATGATAAAAGGAGCACCTGTGGCTAGGCTTTTGTCCATCGCACGAGCAATTTTCTCACCTACTACTGACCCCATAGAGCCACCAATAAAGTTAAAGTTCATACATGCAATGACCACTTGATGTCCATTCATTTCTCCATGGCCTGTGGTAATAGCATCTTTAAGACCTGATTTTTTCTGACCAGCTTTTAGACGATCACTATAGGGCTTAGTATCCTTGAATTTCAATGGATCTATCGACTGCATCTTAGGATCTAATTCAGTAAATACTCCTTGATCAAATAAAATCTCAAAGTATTCTTTCGCGTTGATACGGTCATGGTGTCCGCAGTTACCGCAGGTCCACATCTCTGCAGCATGGTCTTCAACGCTCACAATCACCTTACACTTGGGGCATTTGTGCCATAAGCCATCCGGCGTTTCTTTTTTATCCTTAGTCTGCGTAGTAATACCAGCAGTTGTTCTTTTAAACCAACCCATACGTGTTGTTTGTCCTGTTTATAGCGTGCTAATGTAGTAAAAAAGGGCACTCTTCGGTAGAAGAATGCCCTTTAGATAAGAGTCTTTTATAGTGCTTTAAGCAAGAGTAATGTCGTCATTCAAGTAAACATCTTGAACAGAACGCAACAGAGCGATACCGTCTTTGTAGTCTTTCTGGAATGCCTTACGGCCTAGGATCAAGCCTTGGCCACCTGCACGCTTATTAACTACTGCAGTTAATACAGCTTCTTTTAAATCGTCAGCATCATTTCCAGTAGAAGCTCCACCTGAATTAATCACACCAATACGCCCATTATAGCTATTTAAAACCTGATAACGGGTGAGGTCGATTGGATTGTCAGTAGTCAACTCAGAATATACTTTAGGGTGAGTTTTTCCATGACCAGTGGCATTGTAACCACCATTATTCGTAGGAAGTTTTTGCTTGATGATGTCAGCCTGTATGGTCACACCTAAGTGTATTGCTTGAGAAGATAAATCGGCAGAAGAATGATAGTCTACACCATCAACTTTAAAGGCATTGTTACGTGTGTAACACCATAATATAGTAGCCATTCCAAGCTCATGAGCACGCTCAAAGGCCATTGCAACCTGTTCTATCATTTCACGGCTTTGTTCATGACCAAAGTAGATCGTCGCGCCAACAGCAACGGCTCCCATATTCCAAGCATCTTCAACGGAGCCATAAGGGCTTTGTAAGAAGGTGTTTGGGTAAGACAGAAATTCGTTGTGGTTGATTTTAACTACAAAAGGAATTTTGTGCGCATATTTACGCGCTACAGTAGCTAGAACCCCAAAGGTAGATGCAACAGCATTACACTCGGCGTCAATGGCCATTTTCACAATGTTTTCCGGGTCGAAGAACATTGGATTTGGCGCAAAAGAACCTCCTGCACTGTGCTCAATACCCTGGTCAATGGGTAGAATACTTAAATAACCGGTTCCCCCTAAACGGCCTGCGCCATAAAGAGTTTGAAGCGAACGCATCACGGGGATGCTGCGGTTAGAGTCTGTGAAAGATTCCGTGACAAAGTTGCCGCTTGGTGTGTGTGCCAGCGAATCTACAGGAATGGTAGTAGATGTGTGGTTCAACAAGGAATCGGCTTGATCGCCGAGCAACTCTCTAATTTTGTCAATGGACATCATAGTTTCTGATAGTATTAGTGAATGGCTAAAATAAGATGAATTTATATAGCCTCCGCCAAATAATTAAAAGGGATATCCAATACCTATGTTAAGATTCAAATCGCGTAGTTTTGGGTCGCTAATTACCCAGTTAGAGCGATCTACGGCACCAGGGTGGTGCATTTTTAATCCAAGATCTGCACGTAGAATAAAGAATTCAATATCATACCTGAGTCCAATTCCTGCATTTAAGCCAAGTTGTTTGTAGAATGTATTCCAATAAAATTGCCCCAATGTTATCGCTTCTTGTTGCGCAGCATTGAATACGCCATTATAGTCCTTCGCGTATAGCCACATATTGCCAGCATCAATGAATATAGCACCCTTTAGTGCTTCTTGAATAGTATATCTGTATTCTCCTGAGAGAATTAATTTTATGGGTGCTGCAGTAAAAAAACCATCAGATTGTAATAGGTTTTCAGGTGTTGCTCCCGGTCCAAAGTGGTATGCTGTCCAGCCTCTCATGTCATTAGATCCACCCATGAAATAAGACTTTTCGAATGGGGTAAATATGGCGCCTTCGCCCCAAGATTTGCTCATACCCAGAAAGCTTCGGAAAGCCAATTCCCTCTTTCGAACCAAAGGTTGATAAAAACGAAAGTCAATAGAAGTTTTTAAAAATCTGGATACAGGTAGGGATACGATGCTGTCTCTGTCTAGCGCATTCCAAAGATGTCCTCCAGACTCAAGATCTGCAGAAAGGTAGTATCTGCGCTTAGCTTTACTCCATGTTTCACTAAATCTATAGGCAGTTGAAGCGAAGACAAGGTCTTGAAACCCGACAAATAAAAACGGTGTGGACTGGGAGGCGGTATTAAAGTCAATGCGAATTAATGACAATTGAGCGGGTGTAAGGGTATGGTTTGTTTTACCGATTTTCCAGTGGTAATCCAATCTATTGGTCAGGTTTAGACGGTTAAACTCGTTCGCCCTGAATTGATAGGAAACCTTAGTTATCATTTCGGTTCTAGGGGACCACTTTTTTGATTTTTCAGGAAGCCAAGCTTCTGGTAGAAGTAGTTTAGGTATGCGCAGCGTCGCAGAACTATTGAGCTCGCGTGCATCAATGAGCCAAGTATTGTTGGTTGAATTTCTTTGCTCTGTAACGGAGCCACCCATGGACAGCCTGAGAAGTTCTCCTCCCTTAAATAGGTTACGGTTGTCCCAGCTAAAATTGCCTCCAATTCCTAAGCTACCATTGTTGCCAAGTCCTTCAATGCCAGCTGTAACGGCACGTTTTGGAAGAGGCACGAGCTTAATACGAGCTGTCAGCGTGCTGTCCTGTTCTTCAATATCGAGCTCGATATTTTTAAATACACCCAGTGCGGTCAGGTTCTTGAAGGTGTTGCGAAGTTCTGAATTATCGTAATAAGCGCCGCGAGCTAGGAATATTTGATCATCGAGAAAACCAGGTCTGAATTTGCGCGAAGGCTGTAAAATATCCATACCATTTGAGGTGCGTACACTATCTTGAGCCTTTAGCGTATGGGTATAACTAAAACTGGGTTCAACAGTTATTTTACTCAAGATTTTTCGCTCAATACTCCCTCCATAAATATACGGATCAACAATACAAACAACTTGACTCGTGGAAGGCCCTCTTGTTGTGTCGACCTCAAAGTATATCCATCCCAACTTTGCCTGATAATAGCCATTGTTCTTCAGAAAATTAAGAACGCTTAATTGTTCGTTTTCTAGATTTTCAGCAACGATTCCTTCTCCAGAAGTTAATGAAGGGGTATGAAAGGTAAGTGCGGAGTCTATAAATCTACTCGTAGAGGTGAGGCTATACTGATTGATCGTGTATTGCGGTCCTGTATTTATGCCGTAATGAGCAATGACTTTTTTGCGTTTGACTGTTTCGTAAGTGGTTACCTCAGTTTTGTAAAAGCCTAAGTTAAAATAATGTAAGCCCAATTGTGCGGCACTATTGATTCGTGCTATACTATCATATACGGCTGGAGCTTCTCCAATGGACTTAAACCATTGTCCTATGACATTCTCTCCAAGTGATGTGCCAATCTGGTGCATTGAAAGGAATAACCTAACGTTTCCAATTCCCCTATTAGGACGCTGGCGCATGATGTCAAAGTCGTCGTCAGATTGGGTGGCCTTTCCATTAACCTCAATGTTGTTCTCCACCAGTAGTGGAGCGAGCTCATCCACGACCCTAAGCCCACTGCAACTTGCTGTGGTAAATAATACACCAAGCACCATAATGATGTGCGTAGATTTAGCGTGTATTTTAGCCTTAAAATTTATCACAGTGGTTACTAAAAATTCAGAGAAACTTATTCGCGGTTTGGCTTTACGAAAGAACCGAAAAAAAACGGGTCTTTTTATTGCTGAAGGTCTCAAGTTAGTGACTGATTTTGTTTCATCTGGAGTGGAGGTTGATATTATTTATCATGTAGGACCTATTGCAGCGGATTTACAGGGTGATCGAACCATGGAGATATCGGAAAGCGACATGAAGAGAATCACTTTTTTAGAAACCGCATCTTCCGTACTGGCTGTTTTTCATCAAAAAAATGAAGATCTTAAGTCTTTTGTCAATGCACCCTTTATTCTCTTACTAGATCGTGTTCAGGACCCAGGAAATTTAGGGACACTATTGCGCACGGCATTGTGGTACGGCATTGAGCATATTGCCTTAGTGAGTGGAACAGCAGATGCATGGAGCCCTAAGGTTGTTCAAGCAAGTATGAGTGCATTGGCTCATGTTAAAGTTGTGCTACTTGAAGAGCAAGAATGGTTGACTTTTGCAAGTGATAACCAGTTTGATCTAGTTATTGCAGACATGAACGGTACGCCCGCGAAATCGTTTGAATGGTCGAGCAAGCAAATCCTTGTAATGGGCAATGAGGGTCAGGGAGCTAGCGACATATTGAAGTCCAGCGGTCGCTCGATCACATTACCTGGAGACGCGAGTAAAATGGAAAGTTTAAACGTTGCAGTAAGTGGCGCTACGTTACTTTACGAGTACGCTTCTTCTCGACGCTTTTAAATCGGAGATTCATAAGTACTCCACCAATAACCAAGGCTATCCCCAAAAACATTTGCGCATTAGGTATAAAATCAAATAATGCTATGTCCCAGGTCAGCGCGAAAATGACTCCTATGTATTTTAAAGGTGCTACGGTGTTTACTTCAGAGAGCTGGTAGGATTTTGTCATGTACAGTTGGGCAAATTGCGTAAGAACTCCAAGTGCCAGGAGTAAAAGCCAATCTATTCCCACAGGAGTTACCCAATTAAACAGGCTAAATACTAGCATTACTGGCGTTGCAACTAGAGGGAAGTACATGACAATGACTAAGGGCTCTTCATCTTTTAGCTTTCTTATAGCATTGTAGGCCAGTCCAGAGAACATACTAGAAAAAACACCTAAGGCCAAGAGCGTAGGTGGTATATCTGCACTTGAGCCCTTCACGACCACTATCCCCGCGAAAGAAACTAAGAAGAA